>FUFK010017279.1_pt1 | contig 10790 bp, 18 predicted proteins | sample 1021851 | NCBI WGS metagenome assembly FUFK01 (sample SAMEA51879418, study PRJEB19060) | metagenome
ACATACGAAGAGGCGAAGAAGGCGACGAACGCTGAGCTTGCAAAGTTTCGCGGCGAGAACCCCTTCCTGTCCTTCGGCCTTGAGATCGGCGCGGCGATCATGACACCGGGCGGCCTGCTGAAGATTGCGTCTAAAGTCCCCGGCCTCGCAAAGGTGGCGCAGAAGGGCATGCAGACCACCACCCCTGTAACAAGGGGCATGGCGGGTGGCGCGCTGTACGGCGCAGGCACGGCTGAGACGAAAGCAGACATTCCAGCCTCGATGGCTCTCGGCGCTGGCCTTGGGTACCTAGGAGCTAGGTATGCCCCCGCCATCACTGAGGGCGCGAAGGAGCTTATCAAGCGCGGTATACCACTGTCTGTGGGGCAGCGTCTTGGCGGCACGGTCGGCATGATTGAGGAGGGGCTGTCAAAGCTGCCCATCGGCGCAGAGATGATCGGCCCGACGCGCCTCAAGGCGCTCCAGCAGTTTGCGACGGCCAGCTACAACGAAGCTCTCTCGCCTCTTGGCAAGAAGGTTAAGAAGGGTGCCAGCCCTCGCGAGGCCGCAAAAGAGGCACAAGAAATTTTCTCCGACAGCTACAAGAAAGCGCTTCAGGGCGTTGAGATCGACGCTGGCGCAGGATTTATCGACGACGTTCAGGGCGTGATTGCTCCTTATGTTCAGGCTCTGGACAAGCAGGGCAGAGAGAAGCTAGAGCAATTTATCATCGACGAAATCTTCGAGCGCGCGCCCGGAGACAAGCTGACAGGCGAAAGCATCCAAGCGATCCAGCGTCGGTTCGGCGAGCTTGCCCAGACCTACATGAAATCCACGGACGCATACCAGTCCACTCTGGGCCGGGCCATCCGAGCCGTGGACGCCGAGATGATGGACCTCGTCGGGAAGTATTACCCGGCCAAGGCTGACCTTCTGAGGAAGACGAACGAAGCGTACTCGATGTATTACCCTGTCCGCGCCGCAGCAACTGGCGCGGGGGTCAGGGAGAACGTGTTCACCCCGGCGAGGCTGCTGTCCGCCGTCCAGAGGGAAGAGCGCAAGGCAGGCGCTGCCGGTCTGAACCGTCTTGAGCGTGGCGAGGGTAGGCTCCAACAGTTCGCAGAAACTGCCGCAGAGACCATCGGCGCAAAGGTGCCGGAGAGTGCGCCGCTCAGAACGATGATGACTATGGGCGGCGTTGGCGGTGGCGCAGCGATTGACCCTGTCATGACCGCCCTTGCACTTGGCGGCGGCAAACTCGCATACACTCGGCCCGGTCAGGCGGCCACCTCGTTCCTGATGGAGAGGGTGACCGCTCCAGCAATGCGCTCTCCCGCGACCGCTGGCCTGCTGGCCGCAGAGGCTGCGCCTACGGCGAGCGGCCTGCTAAGCATTCCGTCCGCCGAGGCAGGCATGCTTCCCGGCACCGGAGAGGCGCGCATCCCTGAGCCGGGCATCCGGTACGAGACGATCACCGACCGCCTCGGGCGACCGATCACCTACGCTATCACCGACGGCGGCGCAACGATGACGCGCGTGACCCCATAGTGCGATAACCCCCGCGCCGTGATAAACTGCACGGACGCTGAAGAAGGAACAACCTGATGGCAAAGAACTCGATCCGCGACTTTGACAGCACTGCGGCGAATAACACCGACATTCAGTCAACGGATATCTCCGAGGGCTGCGCGGCGAGTGGCATCAACAACGCTATTCGCGAGCTTATGGCCGATATCAAGGATGTCAGCACCGGCGCGGTCAATCTTGAGACGCCTGCGGCTGACCGGCTCGACGTGGACAACATCCGCATCGACGGCAATACCATCAGCAGCACCGACACGAATGGCGACATCACGCTCGACCCGAATGGCACGGGCGACACGATCATTGCGTCGGGGAATCTGGGTGTGGGCACAACATCTCCGGGCGGTTTAGCCGAGTTTTACAAAGCCGGAACCTCTGAGGTTTTGATTGGCTCCGACAACGGCGGCACAGCACAACTTTCGCTGTACGAAAATGATGACGGCACAAAAGAAGGTTTGCTGAAATACGACGGCACTAACAACCGCATCCATCTGGCTACGTCTGGCAATGCTAATGCGCTGGTCATGCTAAGAGATTCTGGAAATATTGGTTTAAATCAAACAAGCCCTTCATACCCCTTGCATGTGTCAGAAGCGTCAGGTGATACGGCTGCAATATTTATTGATGGCCCGACAGATGGTTACAGCGTTCTGTATCTAGGTGACAGCGATGACATCGACAGAAGTATGGTCAGCTATAACCATACGAATGACGATTTAACACTAAGGGCTGGAGCAAGAAATGGCTGGCGGCTCAACGGCAGTGGTACTGTAATTTCAGAAAACGTGGCGGCTACTGCCGCAAATTTTGAAATTAATGGCGCTACTACAAACGGCCATTACAACATACTAATGAACGGTGCCACTACAAACGGCTACAAAGTTCTGTTCAGGCATGGCACTGCCGTTGTCGGCACTATCATCACAAACTCTTCCAGCACCGCTTACAACACATCAAGTGACTACAGGCTTAAAGAAAATGTAGCCGACATGACCGGCGCAATCGCAAGGGTCAAGCAGCTATCTCCCAAGCGTTTTAGCTGGATTGTAGATGACCTTGATGCGGCAAATGTAGATGGCTTCCTCGCACACGAAGCGCAGACCGTTGTGCCAGAAGCTGTACACGGCACACACAATCAAGTCGATGACGAAGGTGAGCCGGTTTATCAGGGCATCGACCAGAGCAAGATGGTTCCGCTGCTGACCGGCGCATTGCAAGAAGCGATCACCAAGATCGAAACCCTCGAAACCGAAATGACTGCGCTCAAGGCGCGCGTGACCGCACTGGAGGACGCATAAATGCCGAAGGATAAACTCACTGACTACAGCGCGACGAACGCCTCGAACACGGACATCGGCGGCATCAACATCGACGAGGGTATGCTCCCCAGCGCGGTGAATAACTCGNTNCGCGAGTTGATGACGCACCAGAAAGAGGCGTTTGGCTCTGGCACACCGCTGTATGTCGATCAGACGAACAATCGGGTGGGCGTGGGTACTACAAGCCCGACGAGGGACATCTCGATTGTGGGTACGTCTACGTCCTACATAAATTTGATCGGAAGCACGACTTCCGGCATCGGCATGTTGCTGGGCGACACAGACGCAGAAATCAGAGGTGCGTTTATTTACGACAACAATGCCGACAGAATTAATTTAAGGGCTGGCGGCAACACGACAAGGGTTAGCATCGACAGCGATGGCCTAAAGTTCGGCAGCGACACGGCGGCGGCAAATGCTCTCGACGATTATGAGGAATCAACTTACAGTTTTGCTGAACGTCAAGGGCAAGCCACAATAACTACACACAGATGTCGTGTAGTTAAGATCGGGGCGCTGGTCTACATCGACGGCTCGTTTACCGTAGGCTCAAATTCAAATAGCAATCATTTGAATATCAATTTGCCTTTCGCCTCTACGAGCGGCACTAACGGTATTGGTGGCGGCAGCATCGGGTTCAGTAATCTAAGCACTAGTATCATTGAGGCGGCCTTACGCCCCAATGTTGAAAATTTAGCTGACAATCTGTTTTTTCGATATGGCTCAAACAACATTGTCACTTGCTCGGCAGCGTCCGGCAAGCGAATTGATTTTAATGTTTGGTATCCAGTTCTTTAACCCCACCAGCCGGTAGGGGTTGGACAGGTCGCATTGCGACGGTAAACAGAAGGAGTAGGCAATGAGCCTTACAAAAGAGTTTGAGTACGATTGTGAAATTCGTGGGCCATACAAGGCGGTGCAAGTTCGCAAGTCGATTATCATCAAAGACGATGGCGTCGAAATTTCACGTTCTTATGAGAGGCACGTTCTGCAATGCCGCACCAAGACAGGCGATACTTGGGGCGATACCGACATCAGCGGTGAAGATGCGTCCGTTCAGGCCGTCTGTAATGCCGTGTGGACCGCTTCGATCAAATCATCGTTTGAGACATTCATGGACAGCCAGTCCGAATAGGTGCGCCGATGGAAATGGACAGCATGATGTTCTGGAACTTGCTCCTGACGCTGGTGATCGCGCCAGCGCTGTGGGTATTCCGGTCGCTGATCGCCGAGGTCAAGCGGATCGACATCCTGCTGAATAGGACGCGCGAGGATTACGCCACGCGCTCCGAACTGAAGGAAGATATGCAGCAGGTGCTTCAGGCGCTGCACCGCGTCGAAGACAAACTGGACCGAGTGCTGGGGCGCGATTGATGTGGAGATGCTGCACGTCTTCTGTCTGGTGGTTGTCCTCGATGGCAGGACTGTGAGCCGCGATGCTTGTTGGTTCGATATCGACCGCTGCCTTTATTTTAGCCGCCGAATAAAGGCGCAATCTCCGAGGCGGTTTCAGACTTACTGCCTGCCGGAGTTTATCCAAGAAGGCAGCAGGAAGGTGTACTGATGATCGCGGTCCCGATGATTGATCTGATACAGGTCGGCATGCTGATCGCGGTCCTCGTTATCGTGACGAGGCGCTGATGCTTGCGGAGCTTGCAGCCTGTAACGCCGCATTTAGCGTTATCCGCACCGCCATATCCAATGGCAAGGAGATCGCTGATGCTGCGTCCGCTGTGGCGTCCTTCGTCGGCGCAAAGGAAGACCTCCAGCGCAAGGCTCAGAAAAAGGGCGGCGGCTCTGACCTCGAAGAATTTATGGCGCTTGAGAAGATCAGGCAGCAGGAAGAAGAGCTAAAGCAGATCATGATCTACGCAGGCCGCCCCGGCCTGTGGCACGACTGGCAGCGCTTTCAGGCGAAGGCAAGAACAGCACGACGCGAGGCGGAGATAGCAGCCGCAGCGCGCCGGAAGAAGATCGTCGAAGGCACAATCATTGCGGCGTTCGTCGCGTGTTGCCTCGCCGTACTCGGGGCGCTTGTGGCCCTCATCCTTCACCACCAAGGGAGATTGTAGGGGGAGCGCCTGACAGGATCAGCCACGACTACCGGCTTGGTGGGGGAGTACATCACGGCGGCAGCAATCCTCGAAATAGGCTATCGCGTCTCTGCGGCGCAACAGGACAGCGTTGACCTCGTCGCATGGTTCGAGGGCGACTTCTTCCGGGTGCAGGTGAAGTCGGCGCACCTCCGCAAGCAGAAGGACCACCGCCCCTGCTATCAGTTCCAGAACGCCGCCGGTCGGATGAAGAAGACGCTGCCGACGCTGGAGAAGTTCGACATCCTCGCACATTGCGCCATAGACCAGCGCCGAGTACACTTCACGGCGGCCTGCTGCGTCAATCAGTACACGCAGCGCAGGCCGACAAGCTGGTTCGACAAGCCGGACATCGAGTGTGATAGCTGGCACCGGGCCGTGCAAATCGTGATGGAGACACGCAATGGATAAACTGATCGAGATGATCAAGCACCACGAGGGCGTGGTGCCGCATGCCTACACCGACAGCCGTGGATACTGGACGATAGGCGTTGGCCGCCTCATCGACCAAGAGCTAGGCGGCGGACTGTCCGAGGACGAGATCGACTACCTGCTGGCGAACGACCTGAAGCGCTGCCGGGCAGAGGCAGAAACCTATTCATGGTTTGCTGGCCTCTCAGAGCCGCGTCAGGCGGTGGTGATTTCGATGCTGTTCAATTTAGGCAAGCCACGCTGGGACGGCTTCAAGAAGGCTCAGGCGGCGATTGAGGCGGGTGATTACACCGAGGCCGCGTCACAACTTTTGCAGAGCCGCTGGGCCGATCAAGTCGGCAAGCGCGCCGAGGACATGGCCGCGATGATGATCAGCGGGGAGTGGATGTGAAGTGGCTGCTGCTGATGATCATCGCCGAGGTGAATGGTGAGATGACGGTTCACGTCCTGAGCGATCACGACACAATGGCCCAGTGCCACGTCGCCGGGACTTACATCAACTGGGAAGAGCGCATGCCGGTGAATAAGGAGATGCTCTGCTTCCCGACAGACAGAGAGGTAATCAGATGATGCTAGGGATAATTGCGAAGATACTCGGCTCGGGCGATGTGGTGAAGCAGGGGCTCAGCCTGATCGATGACATTCACACATCGACTGAGGAAGAGGTCGCGGTGAAGAGCAAGGCCAAGACGGACCTGCTCGCTGCGTATGCGCCGTTCAAGCTGGCGCAGCGATACATCGCGCTGATGTTCACGGCGATGTTTCTGTTCATCATGGCGAACGGTGTGGTCGGCGCGCTGTACGGTGTGATCGATATGGCGAACGTCGAGGCGGCTAAGGACTTCGCGTCCTCGATGTGGCTGGGCGAGATTATGCTCGGCATCGTCGGCTTCTACTTCGGCGGCGGTCTCGCCGAGAGCGTCAGGAAGAAATAAAAAAGACCCCGCCGAGGCGGGGCCAGTTAGGGAGGAATATCAGGGATCGTAACTCTCGGCGACCTCCTCGTCAACTTCGCCTGACCCCTCGCAGAGATGGCACTCCATCTCTTTCTCGGTGAGGTAGCCGCCGCGCCATGCCATTGGTGCGGCGACTGCGACCTCGTACTCACGGCGACCTTCTCCGCCGCATGATGGGCAGGTGGTCATGCCGCCGCCTCCTCGTAAGCGGTCGCCCATGTAATGAGCAGGTGATGGCACTTGTCGATTTGATCGTCAGTCATGCCAAGCTCATCGCGCGCGATGTTTACGGCGAGAGAGGCATGCCCATAAGAGATGCGGCTAAGGCGAGCGTACTCGTCATAGTCGTCCTCACTGACAAGCACAGAGGCCGCCTGCCGGTTGTGAGCGTCTGCCTTGTGCTGGTGGAACGCAAAGTCCACGAAAGTCTCAAGCTGGGCTTCGGTTGGTTTTTTCATCGTTTGTCTCCCTTCGATGATGGGCGGGGCCGAAGCCCCGCCGGTTGATTAGAAGTTGAAGTCGTATTTCTTGAAGGGCTGCTCGGCCAAGAAGAAGCGACCGTTGCTCTTGTTGTACCATGTGCCGTTCTTCTGCTTGCGGATGCGGACAACAGGGTTGGCCTCGTTCGAGGTGATGGCCCACGCCTTGCGCTGGTCGTTGTTGTTGACGCAGTGGCCAGCAAAGCCACCGGGGATAATCTCCGGCTTCCAATCGTCTGCCATCTCGGCGTCCATAGCGCGGACCTCGATGGTCTTGTCGCTGACGACGCGGACGATCTCGAACGGCTCAACGTCAGAATAGAGAGCGTTATTGGCGAAGCCGAGCTTGACCGGAACAACCCTGCACTCCGAGCGAGCGCCCCCACCTCTTTTAGCGGCAAATGCGTTGAAGCGATCCTGCCAGCCCTCGGCCTGCTCCTGAGCCTTGGCAAGATCGTCGAACTGACGGCCACGGATTGCGCGGTTGGTCTCGGTCTCGACGCCGTCGATGGTGTGGAAGATGGTCTCTTCGATGGCGAATTCAGTAACGTAGGTCATTGATCTGTCTCCCTTGTCTAATGTCCTAGTAATGTTCTACTAAATCCTGTCACCCCTGTAAACAAAAAAATGAAGGGGGCCGAAGCCCCCTCCTCTACAGCAGTTCGATTGCCCGATGGCTGTACTTGTCGTGCTTAATCGCGCCTCGCTTCGCAAGCTGCGAGATCAGCGCGTGGGCCGCCGTTCGGGATCGGCCTGTCGCCTCGGCGACCTCCCGCACACTTGGCGCATATCCATAGCGCTTGATGTGCCGGGTGATGTAGGCCAGCACGGTGGCCTGCTTCTCGGTGAGCGATACCATCACTTCCTCCTGTCTTCCGTCACCTTCATCCACGGTCGGGTCTGGTTGTATATCTGCGTGAAGATGGACTTCTCGGCCCCGGAGAGGCCGCTGGCCCCATCTTCATACACGTCGGACACACCCATATACCCCTCGTCATGAATGTGCCGCAGCACCTCCCACTCGGTATTCGTGACGCGGATCACATATCCGCCCTTGTTCCTGATGATCTGCATCTCATGCCTCCTTTACGGTCAGGGTCTTGGCGCGCACCTGCCGGGCAGGCTTGGCCTCAGTGGTCTTGGCCGGTTGCGCCTTGTAGTTACGCATCGGCCACTTGATGTAGTAGACGGACCCATCGACCTCGATCTGTCCCTCCTCATGATTGCCGAGCATCTCCTTCAGCATCGTCTCGCACTCGTCGATCTCAGCCTCGGCTGCTCGGCGAGCTTCACGCGCTGCGATCAGGACGCTTGCCCAGTGTTCTGCGTCGGCGACCTCGTTCAAATCGATCGCCGGGGCTCCGTCATCGACACGGTCCCACGCCACGTTCGCGTCGGCGGATGACAGCGGCGGATACCAATCGACATCACGCTTGCGCCGCTCGAACTCGTGGACCGCGTCCTCGATCTGCTCCTGCACCTCCCGGTCCTGACGATAGAGGAAGATGCGAAGCTCGGAGCCGCGATACAGGACGCACACAGCGCCCCAAGCAGCGTCAGTACACATCATCTGCGCCTGAAGCTGCAACGGCCCCCTGTGGGGCGCGGGAGCGTCTTCAGGGGCTGCGCTGGTGTTCTTCGCCTCTAGCACACCGAGGCCGTGGGTATCGACCACCCCGCCTTGCGGCACATAAATGCCGTTCGCCGGGTCGTGTTCCCACGTCAACGATCCGTCGCCGCGACCGTCGAGCGAACATGCCAGCGGCAGGTCCGGGTGATAGATCGCCTCGGTGATGTTCGTGTTGACGTGATCGAGGTCGAGCCGGTACGCCGCCTCGTCGAGGATCACCGGCTCCAGCAGATCGCCGAAGCGCATCGCCTCGTTCTGACTGAGCCGCTCGGGCGGGTTGCCTGCTGCTGCCTCGATGGCCTCCTTCAGAAGCTCGTTCGGGGTGGTGTAGGGCGACAGGCCCATCAGGGCTGGGACGCGGGATGCGGTGACGATGTCGTCGGGTGTGAGTTTACCTACCATTGGTTTGTCTCCTTGCTCTGGTTTCCAATCCTACAGCCTGCTCGGGGGTCCAGCCCCGACGCAGGCGCTTACTGATTTGCGAGGGCTTCACGCCGTAATGTATTGCGGCCTCCTTCTTCGTGTCGAAAGTCTTGCCATCGACCACGAACTCAAGGCGCTTCTGATATCTGGTTTTTTCTCCAGACACCGCTTGCTCGATTGTGAGGCCGGAATGATACACGCGGCGCAGGAAAACCTCGTAGTCAACGCCAAGCGCTTTGCACATTTCGATCTTGTTTTTGTACTCCACGCCGAAGACCTTCACAGGGTTCTCTCTCACCTTGGGGGAGATTGCGTCATCTGCTGACCAGCCTGCATATAGCCTCTGCTGCAATGTGCCGGGCCTTATCCCTGCAAACCTCGCAGCCTCCGAAATGCTCTCAAAGGTCCGACCATGTGCCGTGATCTTCTTCGCCTTACCTATTATCTTCTCTGGCTTGAGTGCGTCCTCAATGGACATGCCGACCTCTAAACGATGCCGAAAGGTGTCGGGCCGCAGTTCTGGTGAAAGGGCGCGCGCAACGTGCCTCGCGCTTGGATAGGTCACGCCTTGATATGTCACCGGCCTAGCGCAAACAGGAACCTGTCGCGGGGCAGGGTCGAGGCCCACGATCTGTCGCAGCGACCAGTTCAGGTTGCTGTAAAAGCGAGCCTCGACAGTTTTCTTCGTCAGACCAAAAGCGTCAGCCAAGCCAGCGATGCCGTAGTAGGTTTTGCCGTCCAGAACAAACTTGTGCTTGTACGTCTTGTTCCTTATCTCGCCCCATACGTTCCCGCCCTTGTTCAGGTTGTAGCCGTTTGGCGACAGCGTATCCAAGCGGTCAATCCATAGCATCTCCTTCTGCCGCAGTTCGCTATAGTCCCGAGCCTCGTCGATCTGCTCGAAGCATATCTTGTCCATGCCGAACTCGCGGATGGCCTCTTGAATGCTGAACAAACTTCCGCGCCCCCTTCTGGCGTCGTGGAAGTGGCCCTTCCTCCGGTACTTTAGTTTTTTAACGGTGACCCCCACATACTGCATGCCGTTGACGGTGTTCGTCGCGGTGTAAACAATCATCTCGATCTCCCTTCGATGATGCGCCCGGCCACGACAGCCGGGCGCTTTGGTTTAGGCTTCGAGGTATTCCCGATACTCGGCCTCGAACACATCCGCTTCCACGTCGCGGGTGACGACGTTGAAGTACCCGCCGCNAGCCGCNANNGCCAGCGACGGCCTTCACGAAGCCCATCTGCCGCAGGCTGATCAGGTGCTGGTACACCGCGTCGCGCGATGCGTTGACGCCGCGAGCGCGCAGCGCATGCCAGACATCCTGCGAGCGGAAGGACGCGCCGGTCGTCTGGTACAGGGACCGGGCCACGTCGTACACCTCGGCNGCCGAGGTGTGGTGCGTCCGCTTGCCGCTCGGCTTGCGGTCGATGGCGACCACGTCGGCGAGGGGCTTGGTNAACACCTCCTCCTTCGTGACCGGCGTCGCCCGGACAGCGGGTGCGGCTGCCTCAACCTCGGACTGCTCGACCTTGACAAGCTCGGCGCAGTAGACCGACAGGTCGGTCATCAGGGCGGGGAGTGCCTCAGCAGGCACGGCGAGAGTGATATTGAACTTGGTCATAGGTAACCTCCTCTATTGACCGAGGTGGACAATGAGCGCCCACCATGTGTAGGACCGAGATGCCTCGANCCCGAAAATCCAAAGCCAGTCGATCCAGCCAAGGATGAAGAACAGCAGGATGAACCCGCCGATGATGTCGTCGAGATACTGCCTCATCACGCAGCACTCATCTTGATGGCGCGTTCGAGAACGCGGCGGCGCTGGTCTTTGGTCAGGCCAGCAATCGGGCCGAGAACCTTGATCGCCCACTGGCGCTCCATCTCGGCG
>FUFK010047100.1_pt1 | contig 10790 bp, 10 predicted proteins | sample 1021851 | NCBI WGS metagenome assembly FUFK01 (sample SAMEA51879418, study PRJEB19060) | metagenome
TCTTGCCGATGAAGCCACGCCAAAGCAGGTCGAGTTCGGTGAACTTGTCAACGAATTAGAAAGCGAAATTCCTGATGAACCTGAGGATGATGGTTCTGGTGTTCCACCCGCTCCAGACTTGAGTTGAACTCAAGAAAGAATATCATCGAGGCGATTGTTCTTCAAGGCATTTTGAACGCTTCGTGCAATTCGACGACCGGTTGACATTCGGGTTTCATTGATGTCTGAATACGGTGAACCTCCAACGAAGGGGTTGGATCCTGCAACGATTCGCGCACTGATTTCAAACACCTTGAATTCGAGCGAATCGGTGACAATGGTTTCCAAACAGAATGGTCCAATCATCCCTCGTGATTCATCTTCAAGCTCAAAGGACGCAGCAACGGTACCTTCAGCCATTTCAAAGGCACGTGGGAGCAAGGATTCACGGATAACAACCGGTTGATTTCCCGTAACGACGAAGGATGGCTCCATGCCTGATTCCCGAAGATCACGAAGTGAACCTAACTTGTAAAACTCGTCAACATTTGCTTCATCACGACGATCCATGGAAAGCAGTTCGAGACGTCCGAGGTTTTTTCCAGCATATTTTCCGCGACCTTGGACTTGATAGCCATCGGTTGCGAGAGGGTCGAAGAAGAAATGGAGATAATACCGGCATCCGAGAACGTATTCTTGGATGGTGAATTCCTCCTCGATATCGACGTTTCGACGGAAGTCACGATAATCTCGAGCGATGAAATAACCTCGGCCCCCCTTGGCTCCAGCATACTTGACGATGACGGGTCCGTCAATGTCGTGTGGATCCTCCAAAACCTTTGGCATGGTACATCCGCCGGCCATCAACCAGTCGCGTTGTTTTGCACGGCTGCTTTCCCATCGAAGGATACCTCGATTTCCAAAGGTTGGAACTTGGAGGTTGCGGAAATTCTCACTTCCGAGGTACTCAACGAGTGAACCGTGTGGAACGATGATCACGTTCTTTTCACGAAACCACTCTGCATAGTCAAGCATTTCTCGATAGTCCTCGAGCATTAACCACTCATCTGGTTCGGCTCCAGGGAAGGCTTTGTAGAAACGACGGCGGTTTTCTCCAACAGCAATACCAAGCGTACGGAAGCCTTCCAAGCGTGCTCCGTGAAGGATTTGCAGTGATGAGTGTGATGCGACAACACCGATGGTGATGTTGTCTTTATCGTAGTCCGCGAGCCAAGAGAGGAGTGTGGAACCGCTGGTCTACGCCCATGTCGAGGGGTTTCGTATGCACTCTATGACTGTTATCCCTTACTTCTCAATAGTGTGGTTCGATTTTGGAAAAATTGGGTGAAGAGTTCAAGAGCCGAATCTCCATCAAGGTTCATGGCAGGCTCAGGTTCACCAACGAATCGGATGACCTATTCGGGCTATCTTCGCCTCGATGAATTGCTTCAGTTGCAAGCAGGTCCTGAAGGGCATACCCCCTCACCATCAAACGATGAAATGCACTTCATTATCACGCATCAAGCGTTTGAATTGTGGTTCAAACAAGTACGAACAGAACTCGATGCCGTTCATGGCTATCTATTACAGGAATCGGTAGATGAGAAACACTTGCCAAAGATCGTTCATCACTTGGAACGAGTCATCGAAATCTTCCGTCTCCTTGCCAATCAATGGAAAGTTATGGAAACACTCAGTCCTCAGGGCTTCCTAGCGTTCCGAGACAGACTCGGAACCTCATCAGGATTCGAATCATGGCAAATGCGAGCTATGGAGATGCGACTCGGGCTCAAGCAAGAATCAAGGGTCGCGGATATGGATCCAATGGCCCACATGAAGAAGCTTTCAGAGGAAGGGAAAATCAGCAGGGACGGGTATGAAACACTTCTACGCATTTCTATGGAGCCTACAATGGTCGACTTGATTTCATCTTGGTTGTCGAGGACACCAATCAACGGTTCCGTGCCTTCAGATTCCAACGACCAAGCAACAATCGATGCTTACGTTGATGCTCACCTCAACACGATGCAAGCCCATTCCGATCAAGTCATCGAACACATGGTCAAGATTGGCCATGGTCGTCCTGAAGCACTCAAACCGCGAATGGATGCCAACCTTGCATCTGCACGAGACTTCCTCAAGCCAGATGGTGTCACCAATCGAGCAAGAGCAGGTTTGCTGTTCATCGAATCCTATCCCGAGTTACCGCTCCTCTCTTGGCCACGTCGCTTGATTGATACCATCGTTCAACTCGAACAATCCATGCTCCTGTTCCGTCATGCACATGCTCGAATGGTTGAGCGCATGATCGGTCGAAGAATGGGAACAGGAGGCTCAAGTGGTGTGGATTACCTTGACAAGACAGCAACCTATCGAATCTTCACAGATCTTTGGGCAGTACGCACTGTCTTACTCCCTCGACAATCGCTCGATGATGTCATTCAATCCGACTATTATGGTTTCAACTCTTGATGGGTTCAGACTCACAAGAATGATTAGTTTTCATGACCAAAATCCGATAACTGTTGCTGCCATGAATATAACGAACGATATAATTAGTCCAACAAAAACACCAAACCCGTGCGCTCTCTTCCCTCCAATCTGCAGTCCTATGCTGTAGATAANAATCAAACCAGCCATAATCGCTGCAGAAAACATGGGATATTCATAGTGGTCTGGTTTGGGGGGGCATGTGCATGAAAAAAGACAGAAGCATCCATGTTCTAGCTCATTAAGATATGACCAAATCGAAATTGGAAGAGAGATTAAAATAGACGAGACAAGTCCTTTATTGAATTCATTGCCCAATCTTTTTGAAACGATGGACGCATGGATTATTGGTATGATTAGAAGCGTACAAAAGAACGTGAAAAAGTCGTCATCAATCGTTGCTGACCACGTTAAGATTCCAAGTGTGAGTCCTATAACCGCAAACAAGGCCAAATAATTTAACGCTAGACTGCCTAAATTAAGTTCTGATTTCATGCCTGAATCTAAACTCTCTGATGCTCCAAAATACACCACAGATTCATTTGCTGAATGATTATCAATAGGGATCCAACTTTGACCATCCTCGCTTAATTTCAAACCCAATTCCTCGGCTCTCGCAAGAGTGGCTTCTCGCTTTTGCAATGAAATATTAGACCCCTCGAATTTTTTTCATGGCAGGGTATTTGTTAATCCTGTTCCCGACTCACAAGAGTTCGGAACCTTCAATTGCGATGTGTAGGTATTACCATTCATGAACAAATGGTTGTATCTTGGGTTGGCGATTTTCTCCGAGGTTGTTGCTACTGCCTCGCTCAAGTCGACAGAAGGTTTCACCCGTTGGGGGCCTTCGTTGATTGTTCTCGTGGGATACTGTGCAGCCTTCTATTTCCTTTCACTTACGCTCGATACAATACCTGTTGGTGTTGCGTATGCTATTTGGTCAGGAGTCGGTGTTGCGACAATCACCATTGTATCGTATTTTTTGTACGATCAGAAAATCGATGCTGCTGGAATTGTTGGTATCAGTTTGATTGTTATCGGTGTGGTCGTTCTTCGTTTCATGAGTGAAACGGGTGAACTAAGTGGTTGAATGCAATTTGTAAAATAACGAGTTTGAATAAACATACAGTCATATATGGTTGGACAACCATGTCAGTTAATGCCGAACCTAGAAACAAACGACGAAGCTTCGTTTCCTGTCCTTAACGGGCTAGGATTCATCTTTGGACTAATTGGCGTTGTTGCTATCTTTATACAACAATCGCTGACGACATTGCTACCCCTGTTGGTGCCACTTGTGGTATGCGTTGTACTTTGTACAGTGTTAATCAGATCCCAACAGAAGACAACTACAGATGAAGAGAACATAACCCCAAGTCCTGTAAGAATTGACATCATGTGATTGCGGCCTTCTTCGAAAGAAAAATGGCGAACATTGTTGGCTATTTCATCGAATTCAACAAATATGCGGTATTGATGCATCCTGCAAAGGATACCCAAGCCATGTATGGCCACATAAGTCGTGATGCGAATGGTGAAACATCGTGAATAAGGTAAATGTAACCCAGGGAAAAGACAATCATCCCGACAATCATCAACAACGAGATGAGATATTGTTCTGAGTTAAACACGGAAGGCCATGCAAGATTGAGGGCAAGTTGAATAAAGAAACATGCCACAATGAGGTTGAATTGTTGAAGTTCGTCCTGCTTGCTGAGAACAGACGTGAAACTGACGGCGAGCGTTGTGTAGAGAATGGCCCAGACAGGACCAACAACCCAACCTGGTGGTTGAAAGAACGGTTCGTATTCCGAATCAAAGGTCACTTGATTCGCCCAACCGAGNATCACTCATCGAGGTGAGGATCGATATCGATTGGGATGAGTTCGTTGTCGTACTCATAGACCGCAATCTTGAGTGGGTCGAGAACGAAACGGACACTTGCTTCTTCAAGTCCGTAGAGAGAGATTAGTTCGGCTTTGAACTCTTCACGGAGTTCGTCTTCCTTAGCGTATAGTGGGGCACCCATTCCGATTTGGAGTGCACGTGCACCGATGATTCGAGCTCGTTCAAAACGTGTATGGAGTCGTGCTGGCTTGACCATTTTTTCACCTTACGACGTAACCGTCGCAATGTTTCGACTGAGGTCCTGTTCTTCAACCCATCGGAAGGATACTATTCGGATTCCTCGACTAGTTCTTTCTGTTTTCGCATTGTTTGTGCGTACATGATGAAGGCTGGAATGATGGCGGCTAAGGTCAAGCCAAAGATGGCAATGGCGAGATCGGACTCGCCTCCTTGTCGTTCGTCCGTTGGGAAGAAGTTGTTCGGTCCTTCATCGACCAAATCGTATCCTTGTGAGCTCAGCGTCGAGGCTCGAGTGAGTGGAATTCGGCCAGGGGTTTCGAGCGTGACAACAATGCTTGTCACGTTCTCATCCAACAAATCTGAGATGTTCATTGAACTTGTGTAGATGTGATACGGCATCTCGGTTTCGTTCGTGTCGTTGGAGTAGTTGAAGACCTCATTTGTCACATTGGCAAAAGCATGGTCTGTGACAACGAGAGGTTGGTCGATCAAGGAATACTCATGTGGGCGGTTCTTCGTAATCCACACGTGAACAACGTGTCCATCATCAGCTTCCCAATTGAGGGTGCCATTGGTCATGTTCAATTCGAGGAATCCGTTCCATTCTCGGGTAAAGTTGTCCAGCGTTGCTGCAAGTTCGTTTGATTGGGATGGGCCAACAAGAAGCCCTTCACCGTTGAGAACGACGTCAGGAACGCCCCAAAAGCCGTATGTTTCGTACAATCGAATGTTGGAATCTGAGTAGAAGTGAAGATCTGCTGGCGATGGATGATGTTGGATCATGGTTGTATCTGTTCGATTCAACTCTTTCAATTCCTGAGAAACAAGTTCACAGGGTTCGCACCAATCTGCAGAAAAGTATTCGATGAAATGCGTCGTTTCTTCGGATGCACATGTCTCGTTACCAAGAACGCAATCGACGTCAAACGTGCGTACATCGNACATCTTGGCAGGTGCATATTCTCCAAAATGCCCGATGTGCGCTGTTGATTGTGAGGAAAGTAGAACCAATAACAGAATCGTTGTGAGCAATGCTTCAGTCTTCCTCATGGTACGTGGACGCAGGGTCTTGTTAAAAGAGGGCCGCCTTCACGGCTTGACATGGACCAGCCTTGGTGGAAGCGACCATCGACGCTTCCTCTTGTTCTCGTGGTGATGGCATTGCTCATCATCGTGGTTGGAGGTACCATCCGCATTCACGATGCGGGCGAATCATGTCCGGATTGGCCCAAGTGTTTCGGAACGTACGGATTCATTGTCGATGAAGCAGAGCAAGAGGCCTATTGGGAGGCCAATCCGGACCAAATCGATAGTCGTGGAGCAGATCATCGCTACACCATTTTCGAAATTTTCGTTGAATGGTTCCATCGTCTTCTCGTTGGAATCATAGCCGTTCCGATACTCATCAATGCGATTATGGCCCATAAAATCAGGTCAGAATACGGCAATGGACTTCGAAATCTCGCCGTTGTTTCTGGTGTGCTTTTGGTCATTCAGGCGATTGCTGGAGCAGTGACCGTATACTTCGATAATGCCGATTGGACGGTTGCAATGCACCTTTCCCTTGCGAGCATCTTCACGTCGCTTCTGGTCTGGCAATACATTGCCATGCGGGCACAAGAAGGAGCAAATTGGGCCTTCTTATCCACGTCCAAAGCCTTCCTTGAACGTCAGAAGAAGCGATTTGTAACAATCACTGCTTCGGTGTTTATTCTCTTAATTCTCGGTGCTTGGGTTTCGAGTACCGCCGGAGGGAATTACAACCAATCGTGCAGCATTGGTTTCCCGAACGGTTGGCCTAAGTGTCAAGGTTCCATTCTTCCAAGTCTTGACGGGCCAGGAATTCTCGTTCAAATGGTCCACCGTTTCGGTGCAGCCATCGTAGGGTTGGTGTTGATTCTAACTTCTGCAAAGGTCCGTGTCGATGCCCGAGATTTCGGTGAAGGGGAAGGGTTCTCGAGAGCGGCCGAAGTTGTCACTGGATTTTGGATTCTCAACGTCTTCGTTGGAGGTATGTACATCGTCTTCGCAGACTCTCAAGAGTTCCCAGAATTCATCTCATTGCTGCATCTTGTCTTCGGTGTGACGTCGTTCATTGCAGCTGCTGTTACCTTAATGATGCTCAGGTTGGCGTATCTTCACAAATCAATTTCTGGTGAGAGTGAATGAAAGAGGAGCGGCCATCCTTGATGTCCTTGCTCATCAAATTGATGAAATTGAGAGTCATTGTTCTTCTCCAAATCACCGCAATTTGTGCAATTTTGGTTCATGACTCGCTTGCTCGATACGATTTGATCGATATCGAGCGTACATGGTTTGATACCATCTGGACATCCTTCATCACCTTGGTCGGTGGAACGCTCTCCGCCGGAGGTTCAAACGCCATCAACATGTGGTACGACCGAGATATCGATACGAAGATGCGACGTACACAACATCGTCCTCTACCAATGGGATATCTTCAGCCATCAACTGTCCTTTTGTTTGGTGTATTCACTTCCATTGCAGGATCTTCCTTGTTCTTCCTTTTGCATTGGAAGGCAGCGTTTTGGTCGTTCTTCTCTGTCGGATTCTATGTCTTCATTTACACGATGTGGCTGAAGCGAAGGACGCCACAAAACATCGTGATCGGTGGTGCAGCAGGAGCGACACCACCTCTGATCGGTTGGGCAGGAGCGGCTGCTGATTCGATTAATTCCATGAATCCGTTTGATCTCGGTTCACCGATTCCATGGATGCTGTTTGCGCTGATTTTCTTCTGGACGCCTCCACACTTCTGGGCGCTTGCTCTCTACCGTTCAGGCGAGTATGCCAAGGCGGATGTACCGATGATGAACGAGGTCAAAGGTGCGAAGCGTACTGTGACAGAATCCAAATTCTATTGCGGAGGCTTGTTCCTTTTGGGCTCCGTTCCATGCTTTTGGCCAGAGTCTGGCCTTCCGCTGCTCTGGGCTTTTGTAGCGGGTGGTCTGACAATCTGGTATGCTCAGTCTGTTTGGCAAATTGATGTCAATGAACCGCTCGACGAGAACGGCCGATTGCCGAAAGCGGCCAAATCGTTTTTCAGATCACTCGCTTATCTCGGTGCCATGTTCTTCTCATTGGTGGTCATTTCATTCATCCCACCAATGTGGTTGGGTGTCCTCGGTCCACTGGCGTAAATGGCGCGGTGAGGGAGATTCGAACTCCCGAGGGACTTAACCCACTGGATTAGCAATCCAGCGCAATGGCCAGGCTATGCGATCACCGCAGCGAAGCGAGCCACCAGCAGTTGAGTCATGAATATGACGGTTCAACTTTCAATGGAATCATTCGAAGAAATCTTCGAAGTCATCCGCCATGTTCAACGTCGTTTGATTACGCTTCCGGGCAGCAATTACTCGCTTTAATCGAGAACGGCGCTTGATTGTAATCGGAATGAACAAGGCATTCAGAACGACCAGAACAATGACAGCAAGTCCGGCAGTTTGGAATTCTCCGACTTCGGTATAGTCAAGCACATCTTGGAACCATGAAACACCGAACGGGGGTTCAGGAGGAGCAGGCTCCTCTGGAATCAGATGTTGGTTGTAATCCCACCACTGATCGGCCATGTTGACTCGCAATACATTCTGGCTCGAAAGACCGAGGGTTTTCTCGTTTCCTTTGGAATCAATCGGTGCAAGCACGTAGTAGTATGTGCGAAGAGGGCGAATACCATCTGGTTCAAGTCCTGATTGATTGAATGAGCCCTGTTCACCTTGCGCTCCAGTAAGGCCAGTTGCTAGAGGTGTGGCGAACTTCAAGTCAACATTGCTCGGCTGGACTTCCATTCGGTAGATATTCCATGTTACGCCTCCATCTGCTTCATTTGCAGGCCATGTCCATGTCATGTTGAGTTCGTAACAAGCATTCCAATTCTGTTGCATGTCATAGCATTCGGATGAATTTGTAAATCGGTATGTGTAACTGAACGAGGATACAACGCTCGAAGGTGGTACCGCATCACCACAGAGCCTTGAATTGCCCGATTCGCCCATGACGACATTGATTCGTGACAGGTCCGGTACCCCGGCTCGATTTGTGGGTAGGACTGCATACGACGCGCACGTACCTGTTTCCAGTGCAATTGGGTCCAACCATCCACTGGATTCCGTTTCAACCAACTCAACGGCACTGTCTGCCAACAGCACGTTCCAGAGGTTTGCATTTGTCTCAACTTCAGGATCGGGGAAAATTGTACCGACGGACTCGTCGACGGTTAATCTGTAAACTTGCCAGCCACCGAAGTAAGGGTTTGCGACATCTCCTGCAGCGCTCCACGTCAGTTCGATGGCTCCGCCAACCAATTTGTTGTGCGAAAGATTCTCCAGAGAAACATTCGGTTGAGGCAGCGAACCAATCACCAAGACAATGGTGTTTGAGTTCAGGTTCAATGAAATGTTTTGCAGACCGTCATAGCTGTAGAAATCCGGGGATTCAAGGTAGTCCCAATAGGTATCATCCAACGACGTTAATTCGAGGAATTCCACAGAGTCGTGAGGTATCGATTCAGGCAGAAGATTCGTGAGGTGAATGTCAAGATTCAATGATTGCAATTGCGCAGGTTGCAAATCATTTTCAAGTTCCATGACCTTGAAATCCATGATCATGAGCGGCTCTTTTCCGCCTGCAATATTGTATTCAAATCCTTCAATTGGTAGCAAAACATCGTAGATAAACTGAGCTTTGTTTAACGAAACAGCNGAGCCGGTCATCAANGGTTGCTCTTGGATGAGCACTTCGTCAATGATGGAGATTGTCGCATGTGTTTCAGCAGTAAATCCAAGCGCATCCTCAACGTACAGACCGATGTCATATCCTTTCAGCGGGAAGGAGGATGCGTCTACAGAGATTGATTTTCCTGTTCCGAGTTGAATGACAGTATCCAATACCCACGTGTAGTTAAGCGGAGCAGCAGCCACGCTGTTGGTAATCGCAGTCAACTCAATGGTGTCTGCGGTTGTGTATGTTCCTGACACTGAGTTCATGGAAATGATTGGAAGGATTTCGCCTGCGAGAACCGACGTGAACTCGATGAGTGTGTTATCGGATGGACCCGTATCGAGACGACCGTCGAATGCGGTTGGCATGTATATTCGAAGTTCTTTGCCTTCTCCGACTTTTGTGAGGTTGTACATACATGTCGATCCTTCACCGGGTCCGAGTCGGTCGACGGTGCATTGGTCAAGATGCTCGGATTCACCAAAAGCATCAAACATTTCGAATGTGATCTGTATGTTTTCAACAGTAAAGTTCCCAATATTCTCAACATCGACAGAAAGCATGTTTTCGCCGTAGTAGTAATTCGGGGATGTTGGGTCGTGCGAAGGATACATACTCGCTATTCTCAGGTCAAGCGTGTTGTCAAGGACGATTTCAACTTGAGCGAGGTCGTTGTAATCGTTGAGATCTCCAGCGTAATTGCTTGAACTATCGATGAGTCCAAACTCAAAGATGTATCGACCAGGCACGGAATAATTGAGTGCTGGTAGAGATGTTGTGAAGGCCTGTTCGTATCCTCCCGAGGGCAGCGTAGTAACGCTTTGATTTTCAGTAGCAACGATTGTTCCATCAAGTTCTCTCAGGTTCCATCCCATGTAAGCAATCAATCCACATTGACCACATGTATGCGACGTTCCAGAAACGCTCATGACATAATCTTGCTCTGTGTTCAGCACAAACTCACCGTCGTAGGTGTGCAAGCCAGATATCGTATCTCGTGGGTCTTGACCTGGTTCGATTGAGACGTCGCTGTATTCTGCGGTCAAATTGATGTTGTAAGACCGAACATCATCGCTTGCATCGACGTCGGCATAGGTAAACTTGAACACGACGGTAAATGTCCCGGTTGAGCCAGATGGGAACCAAGGTGTTGCGTCACTGAAGGTTCCGACATCTCCAACCAAAAGGCCATTGACACCGATTTGACCACTTGCAACGTCGTTGGAGATGCACTGAGTTGCTGTTTTCATTCCTTGGCAAACGTACCATTCCAGTGTACGTGTTGAAGATTGAGGGCTGAGGGCTTGGTTTTCAACTTCGGCAGAAAATGTGATTGGATCGAAGGCAGCGTAAAACCTGTCTTCGACGGGACTCGCTCCCGAAACGACAGCAAGATCGACCTGCTCTATTGCGGATGCAGCCGGGGTGGTCAACAGGGCTGAAAAAAGCGATAGCATCATCAATGAAACCAGACTTAAGCTGGTTTTTTT
>FUFK010726615.1_pt1 | contig 10790 bp, 2 predicted proteins | sample 1021851 | NCBI WGS metagenome assembly FUFK01 (sample SAMEA51879418, study PRJEB19060) | metagenome
CCTGCGGTCTGCAACTCACATTCTATCACTATTATGTCTCCCGCCTCAAACTTCTCGTCTTGTGCGAGAGTGATTGTGGTATCCGTCGCTGCTCTTGCTACGGTAGTGACAGTGGCGCATTTCCTCACGCGACTATCATCCCTATGTGGTTTCTCAAAACCTGTCTTGTAGACGTAGATACCACTAGCATTTGTGCCCGCAACTGAGTAATCATTGGTATTGGCCAGATTCATCAAATCCATCACATTGGTTGTGTAGTTTATGGCTTTGATTCTGCAAACATTGCGGTTGGTGTTGCCGGTGCCGAATATTATCCTGTCGCCTACACGAAACACCTTGGCATTGGAGACCTCTATCGAAGTAGCGGATGAACCTGCTGTNTCCGTCAAAGTGACGTCATCCGGGCCAACGAAGTGTCTGAAGTAGATGTCATTGCCGTTCTTGTCGTGAATCCACACTCCTTCATCCGCATAGCGAGAGTGGTCGTAAGTGCCAGTGCCGGACGTGTTATCCGTGTCGTATATTGCAATCCACTCACCAGCGATGAAATAGGTAGCATCGTCAACTGCTAGAACCGTGTCACCTATGTTGGTAGCACCACTACTCTTGGTAGTAGGCATCCCGTCTGAGCCTTCTGCTATGTAATGCGCATTAGTGTTGTTCTCCATCCACAACCCGTGAGTCTGGTTGTCATCACCTACAAACAGAATCTTGGAGCCGGATTTCTGATGCAACGTGCCGTTTATCGTCATGCGACCCTCCAAATGCATCCTCGCCTCATGGACTAAGATGCCACCAGCGTTGATATTGACATCACCTATAGCAGTCACTTGGTCTTGGTCGAATGTGACTGTATGCCCACTCGCTATCGCAGCAGTATCACCCGGTTGGTTAGGCACACCTGCATCATTCCAAGTGGCAGCATCATCCCAATCCCCGGTCCTTGAACTAGTATAAGCAGCCATTAGTATTCCACCACCATTCTCCCCGTGTCCTTCCTCTCCGCTTGCACGAAGTAGAAGCAGTCGATGTTTCGACCAGTCAATTCCTTGACATGCACTTTATTATCCTTTACGGTGTCCACGTACAACTGCTGGAAGGTTTTGTTGGCAGTCAACTGCACCGTGATTGTATCCTCATCAACTAGACCCGTCCAGTAATCGGGTAGTTCTATCGTATCCCCCTGTAGAATACCTCTGATGTAGACGCCATGTTCCGGTCCTTCAAGGGAACCGTGATGTAGCCTCATCCCCTCTTTCGTGGGATGTTCAATGTCGAATGATTTGGTCGTTGCAGAGATTGCACCCGTTACGGTCAGGGTGCTCCCATTGAATGTGAGATTGGCCTCACCGTTCAGAGCGTCAGCGCTACTGAATGTGGCTATCCTGTTGTTGGAACCGTTGGCAACCGCTGATACAGCGCCTCCACCACCACCTGCAATAGATGTACCTGAGGTCAATTGAATGTCGTTACCTGCATCTGTAGTGAAGTAGAGTTCATTGGGTGTGGCCGTCTTGACCCACAACTGACCGTATGCTGCTGTGTCTGCGTTGGCACTAGCCTGTTCCTTCAGGCTCATCGTACCCTCAACTGTCAATGGTTGGTTGGGACTCATAGTGCCTATTCCTACATAGCCCTCCTGACCTAGAATGGTGAATCGGTCGAAGTAGGAATTCGTTCCTATCTTCCTAGTTGAGATTCTCAGGTCGCTAGTATGGTAGTCATCAGATGCACCGCTAGAACCGGAGTCGCCCTGCACGTTGTAGATTCTGATTGTCTCATTACCAGCATGACCCGTATGCTTCCTGAAACTAATCGTGGAGAGGACATCACCTGCGCTCAAGCCACTCACGTTTTGGTTGTGGTACAGGTTCAATACAGCCTGTCTACCCTCAATCACCGTGCCGAAAGAGCGAGCCGATGCTGGTGTTCCACCAGTCTTCACTGGCTCTGTAGATTGCCATGCNGAGTTTGAAAAGTAAGTTAGGGTGCTGTTGTTAGCCACCTTCTTCGCTACCTCGTTCCAATTGAAAGTCCCATAACTGCCGTACTTCTTCATCCAGAGTTCTATCGGTTGCCCCCATCCTTCGGTAATCAATTTGAAAGAGTCATCCTNTAGATGANNANCNCTNNTCAGNGATANGANTTTGATANCCATGGTGTGTGCGCTGTTAGTTCCATTGGACCTACCATAGACGTTGATTATCGCTTGGTTCTGACTTCCTACGTCTACCTCAGTAATACCTAGAGTCAGGCTCAAGTCCCTGTATTGAGTTGTACTGGGGTCCCAACTCAGTATCTTGCACCATGTATTAGCACCATTCTCCGTTCCTGTGCTTCCGGCCGCAGAGCCACCAACATGTTGTGTGTCGAAGTTGATGTGTCCACCTACTGTAAGGTCATCTAGAATAGAGACATCGCCACCAGTATTGACAACGAGAGTATCAGTCTGAGCCGCACCTACTATCTTGAATGGATATGTATCTGAACCTGCGTAGTCCTTTATTAGGAAAGCACCATTATCGGTGTAAGCGAGAAACTCTCCCTCGGAGTTTTGCATATGGAAACCAACTCCACCTGTACCACCACTTGCGGCGGCTATGCTACCTTCAACCTCTAATTTCCTAGCGATGCTTGCCACCGATGCTGTCTTCCCGACTAGAAGTTGTCCATCTTTGTTAATACGAACGGCTTCGGTGAGAGTTCCATCTCTTGAAGTCTGCAATGTCATGTATCCGTCTTCTGAACTATCTGTGGAATCCTGTATGTTTCCTGTTATCCTAGCATACTCATGTCCAGAGGAAGCACTGCCCGAATCTCCAAACTGCCACTTGATAGCCGAACCGTAGTTCGTACCAGTAGCATCTCTTCTCAATACAAGATGTGATTCATTGGTAGTGTTGTATATTGTAGTGGTGCCAGAAACGTGTAGTTTTGAAACCGGAGCAGTGTTGCCTATTCCTACATCACCGTCAGTGGCTTTTATCGTGACTCTCGTTTCGTTCTGGTCTGTTACTAGTTTTAGGTCCTCGTTGTAGGAACCTATGATACCCTCATCAACTATGACTCCCTTGTTGAAGTAGTACTTCGGCCTGTCCGTGTAGAAATGTGACCAACTCGCGTTGTTCGGTCCTATGTCTACGTAGCCATAAGCGCTGGTTATCCTCATCATAGCAGGAGTATCTATCTTCACGTTATTCCCACCGAGAGACTTCTTGCCAATCGTCAAGTCCTGATTTGCAGCAGAGTAGATACTGCCAGCGAAGTCGAACACCATGTCTACTGTGTTGCTGCCGTCTCCGATATGGATGTCAGCATCCAAGTCCCCAATCAGCAGACCGACTGAGGATGTGAGGACTAGGTTGCCACTGCTGTCCAACTGGATTGTCCCATCGACATTACCACCGTTGTCCTTGAACTCAATCTTCCTCGAGGCTGGGGTGATGAGGACATCATCACTCATTTCATACCACCAAACCTTCTAGTGACTTCTCCGTGAGTGGAACCCAATCGAACGCCTTGATTGGTGGTAGCGCCGTGAGAGTTGCTTAGATGCATGTCCCGGTGAGCGTACGGCTTGTCTATCCTGATGTCAATGGGCTTCATGTAGAACCCTTCATTGGCCACGTTAGCCATGTCCGTATCACGAGCCATCACTCCGGCTTCTACCATCCTCATGAATGGTTGAGGGTCCACTACCAAATCAATATTCTCATATGTGGTAGCGAAATTAGCGTCAGCGAACTGCTGCTGGGTAGAGCCTTGTGTCTGCATGCTTATCCACTCAGTAGTGGATGAACTACCGAAAGGGTCGCCGGAGTCAGCACCTGAGTAGCCACCGAGGATGTTATGCACCGTCTGGACATAGGCGTAGGGCTCCGTCCCACTCCAGTTGGAAGTTCCTTTGCAAGTCACTCTGATTCGGGCCGTCGCGTTGGGAGGAATCAAGAACAACTCGTTGATGACTGCCTGCTCCCCATCATCATGGAAGGTCCTCTGACAGAAGTAGGCCTGTTCATCAGCGTCCCACTCGGAGCGCATGTAGTAAGAGTAGTTGATGACCTTGTCGTACTCGAAGTCAGCCTCCACGACTCTGAACATGCCAGTCCCGCTCGAGTATCCCTGTCGTGATGCGTAAGAACTGCCGGACACCCTCACCTTGCCCAAGACATCCTCGATACCACGGAATCTGGAGTAGAAGCAGACGAACTTGCCTTCTCCCACCTCGCTCATGTACGGTCCTTGGTAGAGGGAGTCCTTGATGTCGATTGCCCACATGGAGCCAGAGTACCCAGTGTGTCGATTGACTCTGATAGGGTCTAGGTCTACACAATTCACCTTGATGTTATGCAAGCCTCTACCTGCATTGTAGACAGGCTCGTAGTAGATGGCCCGCCCGCCGATTCTATTGCCGTAGCAGTAGGCGACCTCATGGTTGTAGTGAGTGCCTTGGACACGCAGAAATCTATTACTGCTTCTAGCGCCGAAGCAATTGTAGAGCCTCTGACTGGGGTCCCAGTGTATGGTGAAGGCGTCCTGCCCATTCACTGATACACAACAGCGGAAGCAGGAGTTCCTGAAGTCATAGCCCCACATCCCCGAGTAGTCACGACGACCATTGTCGTTTATCATGACGGAGACTCCTTCCACCCAAGGTTCTTGTGACATGGTCTGTATCTTGGTGGTGTTGGCGAGAGTTACAGGTAGGTTATCCGTGCTGCCATAGCCTCTCATGACGAACCCAGCACGGAAATTGTGGTTGCTGTTGCCGACATTGTGGAACCATACGTCCTTGAGGACTATGTACCTGTCGTAAGTACTACTGGTGTGCTCGATGTAGTAGTGGCAGATGTTAGTGGAGGCATCGAGGTCAGTGCTCCCAGTCTTCTTAGCACCAATGATGATGTCCCTATTCAACTTGACAACTAGCGAGCCTATGCCGACAGTGTACCCTATCTGCCCTGTCAATGTGATAGTGTCACCAGAGACGCTATCCACGATGTGCCTGCACTCGACGGAGTTGTAATCACGATTCGAGATAGTGCCGTCAGTGGTCTGTAGAGCGCATTCTACCACTATCACGTCACCTGATACGAATCCTGTCGCATCTCCCACTGTCACAGTAGTGGCAGACGTGCTGTTGATGGCTGTGGTGACGCTCGTAGCACACTTCCTGACTCTCGAGTTGTCACTGTGAGGCTTTTGCAGTCCAGTGACATAGACCTTGGCGTTGGCGATGGAGGGGTCTGCATCCAATGCGTATGGGTTTTCATCGGCTAGGTTCTTCAGTTTGAGAGTGTGTCTGGTATAATCGATGCTGGAAATACGACAGACGTTACGGTTGTTCCCAGTGCCGAAGATGATGCTCTGGTTCACTCTGAAGACCTTTGAGTTGCTGACTGTGATTTCACTTGGTATCGCATTGGCATCGAAGGCAGTGATAGTCACATCGTCAGGTCCCACGAACCACCGGAAGTAGATGTTATCACCATCTACGTCATGGACCCAGACTCCTTCGTCCTCGTACCTACAGAACTCATACACCCCAGTATCTGTAGACGTGCAATCGTATATCGCTATCCAATCCCCGGCTACGAAGCGACTTCCAGTGCCTAAGTCGACAGTGAGAACTGTATCACCGATGTTATGCGCTGCAGACAATTGCGAAGTAGGAAGGGGGTCAGTTCCCTCTGCGATGTGAGAAGCGTCAGCCTCGTTCTCGAAGTGAATGCCATGATTCTCCCCGCTTGTCCCACTGAAGTAAATCTTCGAGCCCGGTTTCTGATGGAGGCAACCCCCACCATCTATCAACAAAACCCCATCTACATCCATCTCCACTTGGTGTATGAGTACCCCATTACTTGCTATGGTTATGTCACCGAACCCATCACCCACGTTCAACTTCGTACCGTAAGTCACATTGTGACTCACGGTCACTGTTTGACCAGCACCATCCGGGTAGCCTATCCCGGCAGTCCAAGTGCTGGGATTGTCCCAAGCACCATCCTGAGCGCTAGTCCAATTTGTCATATTCCACCTCCATCTTATCCACGTCCTTCCTCTCAGCCTGTATGAAGTAGTAGAAGTCAGGGGACTTGGTGAGGAAACCACCTACCACTACCTTCTCCCTATCCACGCTCTTGACATAGAGGTTCTGCGTCCGCCCCTTGGCTGTCAGTTGCACTGTTATCGTGTCCTCATCCACCAACCCCAACCAGTAGTCTGGCAGTTCGATTGTCTCGCCTACCTGATGCCCTCGAATGTAGACTCCATGTTCTGGCCCTTCAAGCGCTCCGTGATGGAGTCGCATGCCCTCCTTGGTCGGGTGTTCTATGTCGAATGACTTGGTGGTGGCCTTCAATGCACCATTGACGTGGAACAAAGCAGAAGGGGTGAAGGTCATGTCAGCAGTGGTGACACCCACCTTGACATTGGCGTGACCACCGAGGTTGATGACTCTACCTTGCGCACTTTTGATTTGGAATACTGATGTACCTGAATAACCAATGAATCCATACTCGTTGCTATCACTGCCATGGTATGTGATGTACATGTCATCCGTGTCAGATGTGTCCTTGAGGCGCATGTGGGCGGAACCGGCTTGGATGTCGAGCATGTAGCCGGGTGAAGAAGCGCCTATCCCGACCTTGCCTGACGTATCGATTGTGAACATAGTGTTGGTGTGGAGATATGCATTGGAATCGTCTTGGCTTATCTTGAACTTGTCACTGTCGCTGTTGTCGACACCCATGGACCAGACAGAGCCAGCAGTGAAGAATAGAGCAGCGTCACCAGTACCAGCATTGTCTATCTTCAACTGAGGAAAGTTGGAGTCATTGTCAGTTTTCAGATGCAACCTAGTAGATGGGGAAGTCACCCCTATGCCGATATTACCTGCGGAGTTCAGAACCATTCTCGCAGTGTTGTTGTCTTGGATTAGAAGTTTGTTAGTTCCATCACCATGACTACCACTTGTCACGCTCATTCTATATTTGCCACCATTCGTTCCGGTGTTGTCAATAGTCAGCGAAGTATTAACACCGCTACCTGTTATCTTAATTCCACCAAGATTAGTGCTTCCCGAATTTACTTCAAGGGCTTTGTCCGGGTCAGTAACACCTATTCCGACATCACCAGCAGAAGTGATTCTCATTCTCTCGCCAAATGCTCCCGCATTCGGTTTTGTCAAAAACNTCATGTGCGCTCCCGAATCATCGCTTGCGTTGCTATCGTCAGTTTCCACTATCGTTTCTATAGCGGCTACATACTTGCTATCGGCATCGTAGTTGGTAGCATCTGCGTTGTCGCTATTGGAGAAGAAGATGCTTCCGATAACATCTCCATCGGTGCTACTTCCGCTACTCAGTTGAAGTATTGACCTCTTGCGGCTGGTCGGGTTGTGGACATTGAGTTGTATTGAATCTGCTAATCCCATAATGGGAGCAGTTGTGCCTATTCCGACATTACCTGCGCTTGTTATGTGCATCCTAGTAGTTGAGTCAGTATTGAAAGATTGAGTATCAGTACCAAATGTAATGGTATTGTTAGTATCGCCCATGTGGACAATTCCACTTGCTGTTGAAATNAATCCATCAACTTCTAATGGGAAAGCAGGGCTTGTAGTGCCTATTCCGAGATTACCCGCAGATGTCAATGACATTCTTACTGCACTGTTCCCATACCAACGAAGGTCATCAGAACCATTGGCAGAATACATGACCCAAGGGCCACTTGAATCGGATGCCAACTCTATTGCCGCTTCGTCGTCTGTGGATTCGACCTTTATTTTCTGCATCCCTGAACCACTCACATGAAGTGCGTGTGATGGACTCGTAGTGCCTATTCCGACCTTACCTGCCGCCGTTATCCTCATTCTCTCTGCGGTTGTGTCACCAGCAGTGGTATCATTAGCAGTTGAGAAGACCAATGAGCCTCTTGAGAATGAGTTTTCAATCAAGTGGCTTATCTTTGCACCGACTGTTGAACCATCACTTGATTGTGCAAAACCAATTGAGACTGCATCTCCGGCGGTGCTGGTCTCTGTGGCTTTGAGCATGAGATGGAAGTCACCGTCTGCGGGCGATGAGTCAAAGTCATAGGCGGTCTTCTCAATGTGAACCTTGCTTACTGGAGAAGTAGTGCCTATTCCGAGATTACCTCCTGATTGTAAGGTCATCAGGTCAGAGCCAGCCAATGTTGAACGGAATCGTAGGGAGTTGTCTGAAGCGTTGTGCCGTATGTTATGGCCATCCGTGGACTCCATCAAGTGAATGTAAGAATCTCCACCATTGGCGGATACAATCATTCTCGCCGAGTTTGCTACGCTATTGATGGTGCTTGCCTCTTTGACATGCAGTATGCTAGAAGGACTCGTAACGCCTATTCCGACATTCCCTGAAGCGTCTATCCTCATCCTTTCTGTTGCATTTGTGGCGAAAATAGTCTTACCTGCTTCTGCATTCCAAATATACAGGTTATCTGTACTCTCTGCTCTTGCTGATTGTATCAGACTACCGTTGCCTGTTGCTGAACCTGTGTTGTCTGTCGTTAATCTCAATTCAGAGATAGTGGCATCGTGGACTTGTAGTGTGGTAGCATTTGTAGAATAAACTGCTGGTGACACCCCGATTCCGACATTACCACCAGTGAAGTAAGAGTCTCCACCTGCGTCTAGTTTGACCTTTGTTGTGTTATTGGTTGGCGAGAATGTGTTAGCCGCCCAAGCGTCAGTAGTTGAGTACAATTGCAGTATTCCATCTTGAGCCTCTCCTGCACCTGTACTACCGCCGCTTGTAATAGACATAATGGGTTTCTTACCATCGGCGTTTCCGGCCAAATACCATTCCGAGAATCCATAGTTGCCATGAATGTTCTTGACTCTCATTGACCCACCATCGCCCATAATGACCTTCTCATAATTGGGGCCATTGTGGTCGTTTGTTGATTCTAGCCTGATTGAGAAACCCGGCCCATTAGAAGATGAACCATCGTCTATTGTATCTAATCTGAATACTTCTGCTCCAACTAACGTAGTGGCATCATTACCCGTTAATGTCTTAGAAACATGAAGTAAAGCGGCAGGACTCGTAGTACCTATACCGACATCACCATCACCCTCTATTGTCATTCTTACATTTGATGTGCTTCTGTCTGCGGCAGTCTTGGTATGAAATTGTATGTCTGCGGCATTGTTGTTGTAAANTGATGNAAGGTGAAGAACTCCTGTACCGTTATCATACCACAGTTGTCCACCTTCGGTAAANTNATCAGCAGTTCCNAATAACTCNATTGCAGGGTCAGCATTAGCATTGTCAGTTCCAGTGACTCTTATTGAAGGATGGGAAGCACCCGATAAATGAAGTTCAGTTGAGGGACTTGTAGTGCCTATACCGACATTACCTGAAGCGTCAAATCTCATTCGCTCAGTACCCGCAGTAAAGATTGCCATCTCATTAGTAGCAGGGTTTCCGATTCTGAGGTTGGCGTTGAATCTGAATTGTGTTGCTTCTAATGTCCCTGCTACATCAAGAGTAGTAGATGGGCTTGTCGTGCCTACACCCATTCGATTATTCGTACCATCAACAAAAATTACAGGTGTGCTTGAGTCACCGAATATCTGCGTGTCCCATTCGTAGTGGTCTTTGTTCAGACTGATAATACCGGAGGCATCTGTGTCAGGGTCATCTGCGGTGAATATCTGCCTTCTTGTACCTGCACCTCCTGTTATCTCCAACTGACCAAATGTATTGACTGTGAAATCTATGAAGGTATCAGAACCATGAGACTCCTGTATTCTAAGTATGCAATCTGAGGGAGAAGCACTTGCATCTGTTTCTAGTTTCAGTGCCGGAACTCCTGTGTTGTCTGTGTGCTTAATGTGAACTACGCCATCAGGACTCGTAGTTCCTATTCCTACATTACCATCCTTGTTAATACGAACGGCTTCGGTAAGAGTCCCATCTCTTGAAGTCTGCAAAGTTAAATATCCATCTTCTGAACCATCCGTGGAATCCTGTATGTTTCCTGTTATCCTAGCATACTCATGGCCTGATGATGCACTACCCGAATCGCCAAATTGCCACTTGATTGCTGAACCGTAGTTTGTACCAGTAGCGTTTCTTCTGAGTATTAGATGTGCTTCGCTAGTGCCATTGTATATCGTAGTGTCACCAGAAACGTGTAATTTTGAACTGGGACTCGCATTGCCTATTCCAACCTCACCATCTTCATTGATGACCATTCTTGATGTAGGATTTCCGCCTTCTTTACGAGTATAGAAATTGAGAATACCACTTCTATCATCATTTGTTGTGTTGGCCTTCTCACCTGCTATCTTCGCCCACCAAGAAGTGCCACTACTGGAATCATCAATACCACCGAAGATAACTGCCCCGCCGGGGTTTGAGCCGTTGTATGCAGTTTCAGTGTCCATTATGCTTAGGTGGGATTTGTAGGTGTTGGTGTATTGCGAGCCAGTTCGTATATCGAGCGAAATAGCGGGACTCGTAGTGCCTAATCCTAATCTTTGGTTAGTTCCATCGAATGTTGCATATGTAGTAGTTCCTGCTTGAATGTGAAGGTCATCGTCGGGTCTTAGGAAGATATCTTCATCTGCCCCTATGAGCAAGTCTTCTGGATTGTCTGAATTCGTCTTGATGAAAGTATCAGTTGAGTCGAAATAGATGTGGTTTCCTTCTGCTATTGTTAAATCCCCACCAAGAGTAACATCATCCGGTAATCCTATTGTGACTGTTCCGCTACTTTCTGCTACTGTAGTTTCATTTGCAGTT
>FUFK010040409.1_pt1 | contig 10786 bp, 11 predicted proteins | sample 1021851 | NCBI WGS metagenome assembly FUFK01 (sample SAMEA51879418, study PRJEB19060) | metagenome
TCGAAGCTGGCAGGCGTAGCACCGCCGGTGATGTCGTTTTGTAGCTCGTCCAAGGTATAACCGACCGCTAGTTTGGCAGCGATTTTGGCAATCGGGAAGCCCGTGGCTTTTGAGGCTAGCGCTGAGGAGCGCGAGACACGCGGGTTCATCTCAATGACGACCATGCGACCATTTTTTGGATTAATACCGAACTGCACGTTTGAGCCGCCCGTCTCAACACCAATCTCACGTAGTACTGCCAATGAGGCATTACGCATGATTTGATATTCTTTATCAGTCAAGGTTTGCGCCGGCGCGACCGTGATAGAGTCGCCGGTATGCACGCCCATCGGATCAAAGTTCTCAATGGTACAGATGATGATGCAGTTGTCGTTTTTATCACGCACGACTTCGGTTTCGTACTCTTTCCAGCCAATCAGCGATTCATCGATAAGTAGCTGATGAGTAGGGGACAAGTCAAAACCGCGCTCACATATCTCGATGAACTCTTCGCGGTTATAAGCGATACCGCCGCCGGAGCCGCCCATCGTATAAGAGGGACGAATGATACACGGATAGCCCATTTTTTCTTGAGTGGCAAAAGCCTCTTCCATCGTTTCAGCGACTTCTGCGCGCGGACACTCAAGGCCGATACGCTTCATCGCCTTGTCAAATAAATCGCGGTCTTCTGCCATCTCGATGGCGTCTTTGGTTGCGCCAATCAGCTCACAACCATATTTCTCTAGCACACCGTTACGATCTAGCTCAAGCGCACAGTTCAGTGCTGTCTGTCCACCCATCGTTGGCAAAATCGCATCAGGGCGCTCTTTGTCGATAATTTGCTCAACCGTCTGCCATGTAATGGGCTCAATGTAAGTGGCGTCCGCCATGACAGGATCAGTCATGATAGTGGCAGGATTTGAGTTGACTAAGATAACGCGGTAGCCCTCTTCGCGTAGGGCTTTACACGCCTGCGCCCCTGAGTAGTCAAACTCGCATGCTTGACCGATAACGATAGGGCCTGCGCCAATGATAAGAATGCTTTTTATGTCGGTACGTTTTGGCATTTAGATGTGTCCTTCAATAATAGGTTTGGCAAGGATTGCAATTTTACTCAAATCATTGTCTTGACTCATCCATTCTAAATCACGTATTTCAGCGACTACATAATGAAAAACATCAAAACTACGTTTATCTAATTTCTGTTGTTTTACTAGGGCTAAACGATAGATGTCAGAGGCTCTGTTACCTTCTACATCGGTAATTTCAAACTCTTCAAAATCATTTAAAATCTCCACCATTTGTTCTGTCGGCACACGGCGCACACCACGCAGTACTTCATAACGAATAAGTGGCGTAATAGCGATTTTTACCTTATCGTCTAATAGTAAATCTTCGACAATTTGTTTGGATTCAATATGTTTAGAGTTTGTGGCATCGTGATCAAAAGCACCGATAAGTAAATTAGCATCTAGAAGAACATATTTACTCACTATCGTCACCTGCTGGATTTCTAAGTAGCTTTAATAAGCGATATTTCGCCAAATCTTGGCTACTGTCTTCCATAGATTCTCTTTTAAGCTCATTTAGGTCGATACCGAAAGCGTCGCGTAACACATTGGCTAAAATACGCTTATTTGGAGAGTCGATTACGTGAGAACGAACAACACCGTCTTCTTCTAGCTTTAGCAAATAAGCTTCACCTTCGTCTAATTGCGATAAGACTAAAGGCGAATGCGTTGCAATATAAAAGGTAGTATTTGGAAATAGATCTTTTAGCGTTGGTATGATTCTAGTTTGCCACTCTACGTGCAAGTGGCTTTCGATTTCATCAATAAGTACGACACCTTTGACATTAAGTAGGTCTTGCTTATTAGTAAAAGCAGAGTAGGCCGAGACAATCGCTTGGATAATCTTAACTACTGAGATAAAGCCAGAGCTTAACTCGTTTAGCTCGGTCTCTTGCCCCTCAATAGTTAAATAAACATTATCATCACCGTCCACATTAAGCGTTTTACCGATGCGATTATCTAAAGTATTTAAAGCATTAAGTACTGTATCTATATCGACCTGTCGATTATCCTCAGATTTTTGATAAGGATTAACAGATTGAGCACGCTCTATAAACCATTGATGAATATTTTCACTCATACCTAGTTCAGACAATGAGTCATTGTTTATAGCGTTCTCAATCAATTTAAAATAATCGTTTCTACGAACTTTGGAGCTACCAATGGATTTTGCATGGCTTTGCGAGGATTTAACAGCTGAACCTCGCTGTTTTGCTCCCAAATGAGCAATAGCATCAAATTTTTTATTCTTAACCTGTTCAGTCAGTCGACTTAGAAAAACTCTATCAGGATAAGCAGAGCCTCCTGTGGCTTCCTTAAAAGAGAGCGATTGAGCCTGACTGGTAATTGAAAAAGCTATTTTTTCTTCATATGCAAAATTGGTGCTAGTGATAAAGTTATGTGTCTTTGCTAATAAGAAAAAAAACAAAGCTTCTAATGTTTTAGTCTTACCGATACCATTACTACCAAAGAATACAAAGGCCCGTTTACTATCATCAAGTGATAGCTCAACGTCGCCAACGCCTTTTAAGTCTTTAATTGTCCATTTCTGCGTCAGTTCATTTGCCATTAGACAGCCGCCTTAGCCTTTTCCATCATAGCTGCAAACTTGTCAAACAGCTCAGCCGCGTCATGAGGGCCGGGGCTGGCTTCTGGGTGACCCTGGAAGCTAAAGACTGGCTTATTGGTCAGCTCGATGCCTTGGTTAGTACCGTCAAATAATGAGCGATGCGTTGATTTGACATTATCCGGCAAAGTATCTTCATCGATTGCGAAACCATGATTCTGACTGGTAATCATCACCGCGCTAGTGCCCAAATCTTGTACTGGATGATTGGCACCATGATGCCCGGTCTTCATCTTAACCGTATTCGCGCCGCTAGCCAGTCCAACCAGCTGATGGCCGAGGCAAATCCCGAAGGTAGGGATATCGGTCTCTTCAATGATATGACGCACGCTGTCAATAGCGTAATCACAAGCCGCCGGATCGCCTGGGCCATTAGATAAGAAGATACCGTCAGGATTCATCGCTAGCACCTCTTCGATCGGCGTTTGCGCGGGTACCACAGTAACCTTGCAGCCGCGATCCACCAGCATACGTAAGATGTTGGTCTTAGTACCAAAGTCATAAGCGACGACATCGTATTTGTGCTCGATGTGCGTGCCAAGTTGCTTGAAGAAGCCGCCCGTACCGCTGTCATGGCTACCGGGTGCATCACGATTGAGTAGCGTATCAGATAACTCCCAAGTACCTGCCGTCCACTCAAAACCTTCTGGATGGGTGGCTTCTTTTGCCAAATCCATGCCTTTGAGACCGGTAAACTCTTGCGCAAGCTTAATGGCTTGTTGTACGTCTGAGTCGCTGATCTCAGTGCCAGTTGAGGCGGTCATGATACAGCCGTTTTGCGCGCCTTGCTCGCGCAGTAAACGCGTCAGCTGACGGGTATCAATCTCAGCAATAGCCACAGTATCGTTACGTTTTAGATAATCGCTTAGTGATTCAGAGCTACGGAAATTTGAAGTGGTTAAAGTGGCATCGCGAATGATAAGACCCTCTGCCCAGACTTTATCATGACTTTGGGTGTTGCCAGATTCGCTGTCCTCAGCGTTGGTACCAGTATTGCCAATATGAGGATAGGTGAGGGTAACTAATTGGCGCGCGTAGCTTGGATCAGTTAGGATTTCTTGGTAGCCTGTCATTGCGGTATTGAAGACCACTTCACCGACCCTATGACCTGTACTACCAATACTGACACCTCGAAAAATCGTCCCATCTGCTAATGCCAAAATTGCTTGTGTTGTTGTCGATGAATTCAAGGATTTGCCTCCGCTATTGATGATGAATGCGCTACTATATTTGTGGTTGTCACTTCAGCGGATAATCGATAATTTATACCAATTCAAAGCGTTATAAAACCACTTATCGCTGAAATTTTCCCACAAAAAAGCGAGAAGACAAATAGATGAAAAGATACTTAATTCACATAGGGGTGAAGAGTAACTTACATCATGTCCACTCGCTTAGGCACAGATTTTGAGCATTGTACTAAACTTTGATAATGAGAGCTAGTCTTATTGTGCAAGTAAATTACTTAAATTGATAATTAACGCTTAAGCCATAATAATCAGGCGATAAATTAGGCGCAACGATTAACTGATCATTATAGGTAGTGGTGAAGTACCAGCTACTCACCATGCCCAAAGCTGCGCCAGCGAGCACATCTACTGCATCGTGCTCATCGGCGTCTAAGCGACTATAAGCGACAAAGCCTGCGCCTAAATAAGCTGGAATGCTATACTCAAGCCCGTAGCGCCGATGAATAAAGCTTGCCCCCTGAAAAGCGGCTGAAGCATGACTAGAGGGAAAAGAGTTATCNCCCTCACCGTTAGGGCGCTCCTTATCTATCACCGCTTTTAGCGCGTAAGTTGTAGCAACAGTAGTGCCAAACCCTCGATAAAACTGCTGGCGTCCTTCTTTGTCATCCTTATAATAAGTGCTACCATAAGCGATAGCAGGGATCGCAACAGCAACCACGCTGCCTGCCTTTTCGATACTAGAGCTGTCGTCAGCGTAACTAGGGCTTACAGCTAGCGTGCCGCTGACGAGCATTAATAGAGGTAGGGNGTATTTGCTATTCATAGTCATCTTCCTAAAAGGGTTTACTGTGACTCTCAAAGTGGTATGATTTGCATCGTCAGTGAGGGTTGCGTGGCCTTATTTTAAGACAATCAATCCACAAAACCTATAATATTCTCTATTAGTTTTTTGATGTTTTGACAATAATAATAGGGCCGCTGTAGTGTGCCCCTTATTTAATAAACAAGGATAGTTATGATTTATCAGTATTTAGACACAAAACCTGAGTTTGCCGTCCCTTTTAATGGCTGGGTTGCCGATACGGCGCGAGTCATTGGCGATGTGTATTTAGGTCATCAAGCCAGCGTTTGGTTTGGCGCAGTGATTCGCGGTGACAATGAGCGTATTCATATCGGCGACTACAGCAATGTGCAAGAAAACAGCGTGATTCACACTGATGCGGGTATCGAAGTCAAAATTGGCGATTATGTGACGATTGGGCATTTAGCGATGCTACATGGCTGTGAGATCGGTGATAACAGTTTAATTGGCATCGGCGCAGTAGTACTTAATAAAGCCAAAATCGGTAAAAACTGTATTATCGGCGCTAAAGCCTTAGTCACTGAAGGTAAAGAGATTCCGGATAATTCACTAGTGATGGGTGCACCGGCCAAAGTGGTCAAAACTTTGACTGATGAGCAGGCCGCGATGCTCAAGCTATCCGCCATGCACTACGCAGATCGCTGTCAAAAGTTCAAAACAGGTCTGACCGAAATCCAAGCGCCTGAATAGTTTTATAAGTTTTATAATAAGAAAACCGATAGCTTAAATAGTAAGAATAGTAAGTAAGCGTCCTTATTTTAGGACGCTCCTTTTATCCTCAGCGAGTATGTTTTATGAATAACACTTCTACACCAGCCCCTGCCAATGCGCGCACCTTAGCGTTATTTGATTTAGACCATACTTTGCTCGATGTCGATAGCGACTATTTGTGGGGCGAGTATATCGTCAAGCACGGCCTTGTCGATGAGGCGCAGTATCGCACTGCCAATCAAAAGTTTTATAATGACTATATAGAAGGTACCCTCGATGCGACTGAGTACAACGAGTTTGTCGCACAGTTTTTGAGCTCTTTACCGATGGACAGGCTTGATAAGTTACGTGAAGACTATATAAAAACAGAGATTGAGCCGCATATTCGCCCAAANGCGATGGAGGTGTTGTGTGAGCACGTGGAGCTTGGTCATGAGGTGGTGATTATCTCAGCGACCAATAACTTTGTGGTGTCTGCTATCGCTCANCGTTTTGGCATCACCGAGGCAAACGTACTATCGACGCCGCTTGAAATCGTCGATGAGCGCTACACCGGTAAATTAACCGATAAGCCTAACTTTCAAGAAGGTAAGATTTATCATCTGGATAAATGGCTTGATAAAAAGCAGCAAGATGGTATCCACTTTACCAAAACTTATGCCTACTCTGATTCTAAAAACGACATCCCGTTATTAGAATGGGCAGATATTGCCGTTTGCGTATCGCCGGATAAGGCTTTGCATGCCCATGCATTGGCGAATCGCTGGGCGGTTGAGGATTGGTCGATTTAGTTTATCATCATTTAGCAGTGCTATTGCGATGAGTAGTCAACAACATCGCTTTTAATAATTATTATTTTTGGCGTAGGCTAGGTTTTTAACCCAGCATTTTGAATTTACAAAGTCCTGAAGCTGGGTTAAAAACCCAGCCTACAAAGACACTATTATTTAATACATACAGGAACACTGATGGAAATTAACCCATATCAAGAGCAAATCAAAGACTTATCGACGCGTGGACAGGACCTGCGGAGGTATCTTTGACTTCGATGGTAAGCAAGAGCGCTTAGAGGAAGTCAATTTAGAGATGGAGAGTCCGGAGCTGTGGAACGATCCGGAACGTGCCACCAAAATTAGCAAAGAAAAAAGTCAGCTCGATAGCGTCATCGAGATAGTGGTATCGCTTGAGACTACGCTTGAAGATGCCGCTGCAATGCTAGAGCTCGCGGTCGAAGCCGAGGATGAGTCCCTGCTCAAAGATGTGCAAAGCGAGCTTGATAGTGCTGAAAAACGCGTCGCCGATTTGGAGTTTCGCCGGATGTTCAGCGGTGAGATGGACCCGAACAACTGCTATTTGGATATCCAATCGGGTAGCGGCGGCACCGAGGCCCAAGATTGGGCGGAGATGCTACTGCGCATGTATACACGCTGGGCGGAGGCGCACGGCTTTAAAGTTGAGGTTATCGAAGTATCTTCAGGTAGTGTCGCCGGTATTAAGTCTGCCACTATCGAGATCAAAGGCGATTATGCTTTTGGCTGGCTGCGCACTGAGATTGGCGTGCATCGCTTAGTGCGTAAGTCGCCTTTTGATAGTAATAACGGTCGTCATACCTCGTTTGCGGCTGTATTTGTGTCGCCTGAGATTGACGATGATATCGATATCGATATCAATCCTGCTGATCTGCGGATTGACACTTATCGCTCATCAGGTGCTGGCGGTCAGCACGTCAATACCACAGACTCGGCAGTACGTATCACCCATGAGCCAAGCGGCGTGGTGGTCACTTGCCAAAACGAGCGTAGCCAACATGGCAATAAAGCCACCGCAATGAAAATGCTACGCGCTAAGCTCTATGAGCTTGAGATGCAAAAACGCATGGAGAGCCAACAAGCGGTAGAAGATAATAAGTCTGACGTCGGTTGGGGCAGTCAAATTCGCTCGTATGTCCTTGATGACTCGCGGATCAAAGATTTGCGTACTGGCGTTGAGACCTTTAATACCGGCGCCGTACTCGACGGCGATTTGGATCAATTCATCGAAGCCAGCCTTAAAGCAGGACTGTAAGGTTTATCAACACATTTTAAACACCATTACTTAAGGAAAATTTATGCCAAGCGTAAATAGTTATTTTGACGATAAAGTCACGTCGATCGCCTTTCAGACAGCCACTCTGCCAGCGACTGTCGGCGTGATGGAAATTGGGGAGTATGAATTTGGCACCAGCGAATTTGAGACCATGAGTGTGGTGAGCGGCGCGTTGACCGTTAAACTGCCAGAAAGTAGCGAATGGCAGACCTTTGCCGCCGGTCAACAGTTTACTATTGAAGCGGACAAAAAATTTCAAGTCAAAGTTGAGGTTGAGACTGCGTATTTATGCGAGTATGGTCAGTAGATCATTTTTGTACAATAAGCTTATTAGTAAGAAAAACGCCAAGTAACTGATACTTGGCGTTTTTTTTAGCAACATGAAAGTTTTTTTATAAGTTTTTGCGGTACTGCACCATATCAGTCAGGCTGGCAAGATTGTCGTACAGTACGCGCGCGGTTTGATTGCTGTCTTGGGTTGTCCAATAAACGCGATTGCAGTTTTTCTCACTGGCAAATTCATACACCTGTTCAATCAGTGCGCGTCCTACACCTTGTCCGCGAATAGATTCACTGACATATAAGTCTTCTAAATAGCAGCAGTCTGTTTCATTCCATGTATTGGGATGCAATACCACATGAACTATGCCAACCAACACCTTGTCTTTAAATGCACCAAACCCATAAACAGGCGTGCCACTATCAAGCAGTTTTTGCCATGTGGCTTTTGAGGTGTCGAGCGGCAAGTTAGTGTCATAAAATGTCAGATAGTCTTGCCAAAGGCTTAGCCACGACTCATAATTTGCGTCAGTTAACGGCGCTATTTGTGTAGCATGGTTTTGCACAACATTGTTATTTTGCATACTTTTGTCTTCAGTCATGATTTAGATGCTTTCAATAAAAAATGGATGCTAAATTATGCCTGAAAACCGAACTTTTGATAACCCTTTTATCTTGTTAGTTTTACACACTATTACACATTATCTGCGTCAACTGCATAGCAAGTCATGTCGATTTTATTTATCTTAAACAAGAGGATAAATAAACAATAAAAGGCAGGGCTATGACAACCAAACAGACGATAAGCGATGACTTGCGTCACGATTATGAGCGGCTCGCCCAGCGCGCCAATCTACGTTATGTCAGCGACGATGAACCTGGGTTTACCCGCCGCCGTCATGGTCGCGGCTTTACCTATCGAGATGCAGCAGGCAATACGGTCAAAGATAAAAAACTGCGCCAACGTTTTGAGGCTTTAGTCATTCCGCCGATCTGGTCTGAGGTGTGGATATGCCAACATGAAAACGGTCATCTCCAATCGACAGGGCGCGATGGCAAGGCGCGTAAGCAGTATCTGTATCATGAGCTGTGGGATAGTGTGCGCGATCGTGCCAAATTTGAGGCGATGATTGGCTTTGCGAGCGCCCTGCCTAATCTGCGCGCGCAAGTCGAAAAAGATTTAGAAGCTGAGACTTTATCGCATGATAATGTGCTTGCGGCGGTGGTGAAGTTGCTAGAGACGACTCTCATTCGTATCGGTAATAGTCGCTATGCTAAGCTCAATAAAAGCTACGGCCTTAGTACTTTACGTAGTAAGCATGTGAGTGAAACAGAGAATGGCTTGGCCTTCGATTTCGTTGGTAAAAGTGCCAAAGCGCATCATATCGAGCTACAAGACGAGCGCTTGATAGACATCGTACAGTCTTGCTCTGAGCTGCCTGGCTATCAGATTTTTAAGTATTTAGATGACAATGGCGACAAACGCGTGGTTGATAGCTCTGATGTGAATGAGTATCTACGCCTGCATCTGTGTGAGGATAATAACGCCGCCTCGGACTGCACAAGTAGGCTCTACAGCGCGAAAGACTTTCGCACTTGGATGGCCAGTGTGCTGGCCGCCAGTTATTTATACGATGAGCTACAAAACGGTAATGGTGAAGCCATTTTGGCGAGCGCCTCTGATAGTAAACTGCGGCAAACGTTAGTCACTGAGATGGTCAAAGATGTCGCTGAAGAGTTAGGCAATACGCCAAGCGTCTGCCGTAGCTCCTACATTAATCCCATTATCATTGAGAAGTTCTTAGCAGGCAAGTTTTATGAAGAGTATAAACAGGCCCGGCGCGGACGAACTAGAGAGTATCAGAGCTTAGAAGAAAAAGCGCTGCTTCGTTTTTTGGATAACTCATGAGTAGATGAATAGCGCTAAGACTTCTTAGATAAAGCTGTTATCTTTTATATCGTTAAGATAGTTTATTTATTCCTATCTTAACAAGGTAAGCGCATCGTATATATAATCGATAATATATACACTAAGAAGATATACACTAAGAGTCATCATCTACAAACGATAAGGGAGATATCATGCAAATACAGGGAAACAGTTTTTTAGTCACTGGCGGCGCTTCAGGGTTAGGCGAAGCCGTGGTTCGCGCTATCACTGCGCAAGGCGGAAAAGTAGTCATCGCGGACCTCAATGAAGAGGCGGGGACAGCTTTAGCCCGTGAGCTTGGCGATAGCGTTCGCTTTGTGCGCTGTGATGTCACCAGCGGCGATGATGTACAAGCGGCAGTCGCTACCGCCGAGACGGACTTTGGTAGTCTGCAAGGCTCTATCAACTGCGCGGGCATCGCTGTGGTACAAAAGCTACTCGACCGTGACAATAACCCAGCGGATCTAGAGGCGTTCACACGCGGCGTTACTATCAATCAAGTCGGCTCGTTTAATGTCGCACGTTTGGTGGCAGCTAGTATTGCTAAGCGTGTCGCCGCCAATACCAACGCTGATAGTGCGCAAAATGCCGATAACGGTATTATTATTAATACAGCGTCTATTGCAGCTTTTGATGGGCAAGTCGGGCAGGCCAGTTATGCGTCATCGAAAGCGGGCGTGGTTGGTATGATGTTGCCACTAGCGCGTGAGCTGACGCGTCATGGTATTCGCGTTATGACGATAGCGCCAGGGGTGTTTGCGACGCCGATGATGCACAGTATCCCAGAAAAGGCCCGCGAACAACTAGAGGCAGCTGTGCCCTACCCAAAACGTTTAGGCGCTCCTGAGGAGTTTGCTAAACTAGCGATGCATATTATCGATAATGCCTATCTTAACGGTGAAGTGATACGCTTAGATGGCGCGATTCGGATGGTCTGATAGCTTAGCTCTTTTTCTATTCATAACTTCTGCACAAACCTTGGCATAGAGATCTGTTATCTTGTGACTAAGCTCACTTAATAAGAAGCAATTTCTATGTCATTTTCTCGATTAT
>FUFK010746809.1_pt1 | contig 10785 bp, 29 predicted proteins | sample 1021851 | NCBI WGS metagenome assembly FUFK01 (sample SAMEA51879418, study PRJEB19060) | metagenome
CTTTTTTTAGAGCATATTTAAGTTCTGATCAAAGTATTGGAGATAGCGTACGAACTACAATAATATTTAATGCTGAATCTTTTGATGCATCATCAGCTTATGACACTTCAAACGGAAGATTTACACCGCAGACTGCTGGGTATTATTATATATCCGCACAACTTAAAAGTGACACCGCAACAAATTTTGAAGGTTTAAAAGTTTATCTAAGAAAAAATGGAACTGAATTACTTGAAGGAAATTCATTTAATGATGCGTATAATTCAGTTTTTGGATCAACTATAATACAATTAAATGGTTCATCAGATTATGTAGATGTAGCTGGTAATCAAAACTCTGGTGGATCTATTAATTTAGACGGAGATAGTGATGGTAAGAAAAATTTCTTTCAAGCATTTAGGTTAATATCATGAGTACATTAAAAGTAGATACAATATTAAAAAGAACAGGAACAGGAACTATAACACTTGGACAATCTGGCGATACAATCGCATTAGGATCAGGTGCATCACAAACAGGATTTGGATTATCTAATTGGTCAGAAAATTCTGGTAACTTATTACCAAGTAATGCTTCTTATGGAATTTATTTAGGAGTTAATTCTGCAACAGCTTCTAATTTACTAGATGATTATGAAGAAGGAGATTGGACTCCTACTTGGATTACAAGTGGTGGTAATCTATCTCCTAGTGGCTCAGTAACTCCTGCTTCTACTTCTGGTAAATATACAAAAATTGGCGATGTAGTTACTGTTCAATTTGTTACAGGTTTATTTAGTGTAACAGGTACAAGTGGCTCGTATCAAATAACAAATTTACCTTTTACTTGCCACGCATCACAACCTGCTGTTGGCACAGTTCGTGAATATGGTCAAACAGGTTATTTAGGTTTTTGTTATGTAAATGGTAGTTCAACAACAGCAGTGGTGTATCAATCTCCTACTGGAGGACAAGTAAACAATCCATATTTTTATGGTTGTATAACATATAGGGTTAATTAAATGGCAATAATAGAAGAAAAAAAATTAGTTCAAACAGAAATTGTAGGCGATTACAAAATTATTCAAGTTGCTTATGATATTATTTATAAGAAAGATGGTGTAGAAACCATGCGTAAAAGATGGAGAAATTCTTTTCAACCAGATGCAGATGTTTNTGGAGAGGATCAAGAAATAAAAGATTTAGCAGATTTATATTGGACAGATGAATTAAAAGCATCTTGGCAAGATAAATTAGAAAACGATAACAAACTAGGGAAAGATAGAGGAGGTGCATGATGGCACAATTAAGTACAAAAATAAAAATGTATTGCACAGCTAATGGTATAGCTTCAGTAGATTTCATAAATGATGTTATGTTGCAGGATGACGTAATAAATGGTGTAAGCAATCCATATATTAAAGAATGGAATCTTAGCATAGCAAAACCAACTGACGATCAACTTGCAAGTTATGAAGCAGACGCAGACAAGCAAGAGCAAAACAATCAAATTAGAGAAACTCGTAAAGCAGAATATGGCGATATAGGAGATCAATTAGATGAAATCTATAAAGACATGGATGCATGGAAAACAAGAATTGCAAAAGTAAAAGCAGACAACCCAAAGGTATAAGTAAATGAGTTCAATTATTAGAGCAGACACTATTCAAGATTTATCTGGTAATAATATTATTAATGAAAGTGGTAATACGATAACTATTGGTGCNTCTGGTGATACAACAAATATTGTTGGAACTTTACAAAACAATGGTGCTTCTGTTGGTGGTGTAAATACTCCTTCATTTTATGCTTTTTTAAATGCAAATCAAAGTGCAGGTACAGGTGCAGATACAACTATAACTTTAAATGCAGAAGCATTTGATACTGATAACGCATTTGATACTTCTACTTACAAATTTACACCTCAAACAGCAGGTAAATATTTTTTGTATGCACAAGCAAGAATAGATAGTGGAACAGATTTTAATATGTTGACAGTTGTTATCAGAAAAAATGGTAGTGAATTTGCAAGAGGATTTAATTACAATGATTATACAAACACAGTTAATGTATCAACTATTATAGATATGAATGGTAGTTCAGATTATATTGATATGTTTGCAATGCAAAACTCAGGTGGTAGTTTAAATTTTGCAGGAGCTAGTACTCAAGCTAATTCTAAAACTTATCTTATGGGTTACAAATTAATAGGAGCATAGAATGGCATTAACAACAGTACGAAGCACAGGGATTGGGAGTTTACCTGCAATTAGCGGAGCAAATTTAACTTCCCTCAATGCAAGTAATATATCTAGTGGAACATTATCAACAAGCAGATATGTTTCAGGTATTATTGAAGCTGACCAATGGCGAGTAACAGATGATTTTACTCCTGCGGGATATGTAACGGCTAACTGGGAAAGAAATGATACAAACTTTGATAAGATTGGTACAGGTATGTCTGAAAGTTCAGGTGTTTTTACTTTTCCTTCTACTGGTATTTATAAATTAGAGTGGGATACGAATGGAAAATATAATGGTAGTTCAAGGGAAATTGCTACTAGAATTGGTATGACTACAAATAATTCAAGTTATTCTTATGTTGTAGAAGGTGGAAGTTTTTTATCAAGAACAGATAGTAATACAACGTATTATTCAGTTCACGCACAAGCGATTGTTGATATTACAAATGTTTCAACACACAAAGTAAAATTCTTTCATAACACAGAAAGCACAGTAACAGCAGATGGTAGTACAAGTGAAAACAAAGTTTATGCTACATTTTTAAGATTAGGGAACACATGATTAATCCTAAACATTTTTGTGATTGTGGTAAAGAATTATATTGTAATTGTATTCCTTGTGAAGATTGCGGTGGCAACGAAGAAATGTGTACTTGTGGTAAATGAAGATTTCAGACAACACAGGCATTTCAATGCCACTCCGAAATTTGTTAAGCATACTCGGAGCAACAGCAATTGGAGTTTATGCTTACTTTGGCATCATTGAACGATTAAATAATATAGAAACAAGAGCAACTTTATTTGAAGCAGACTTACTTAAAGCTGCTGATCAAAAGCCAATTGATAATGAGCAATATATGTTGTTGGAGTTTTTATCAGGTCAGTTTGAAACAATAGAAGAAGAAATACAATACATTGAATCCAATAATATTAACATCGAGTTTTTACAAAAGCAGGTATCAAAGCTGCAAACAGATGTTGAAGAATTAAAAGATAAGGTAAGAAACAATGGGAGTCATTGAAACAGTTTTTGCACTTTGTATGTTTGTCAACGGATCGTTAGACGGACACATGATGACAGAAGGTTTATCTGGTTGTCTTAAAGCAAAAAGAGAAGCTGAAAGAAATTTAGCTGAAAAAAGAACAAATGTTATTCGTTACGAATGCGGTCAGGTCGAAGCAGAATTACGACCAGATGCAGAAGGTAACATGAAAATTTATAAAATTGTAACGCACAAATATTAAGGATAAGTTATGGCAAAAACAACGGTACAAACAAACAAGGATCTAATTAATAAATTAGATAAAGAGATCGCATTAATTAAAAAAGATATAAGTGTTATTAAATCAAATCATCTTTTTCATATTGAGAAATCAATAAAAAATATTCAAATGATTATTTGGACAGTTGGATTTGCTGTGTTCACCAATCTTATTTTATTAGTTAGAAATTTATTGGTTTGAATAAAAAACACCAGAAGGGTACTTCTTCTGAATTAGCTGCTGCCAAATATTTAAGCGATAAAGGTTATTATGTTTTTTTTCGTTTAAGTGTTACATCACCAGTAGACCTGGTTGCCGTTCATTCCAAAAAAAAAGAAGTATTACTCATAGATGTTAAAACAGTTTCTTTGCGTTTAACAGGTAAACACAAAGGTAAAAGAATAAACAGGAGAGCTACACCTGAACAAAAAAAATTAGGTGTGCATATTTTATATTATTATGGAAATAACAAATTTAAGCTTGATTGATGTTTGGAAAAACCGCATCAAAGAACATGAAGGATTTAGACTAGAGCCATACAATTTAAGTTATGGCAATGTAACAGAGTCTTTTCAAACAGGTGGCTATGGTCATAGAATTATACCTGGAGAAGAAATACCAACAACTAAAGAAGGTTGGGATAAAGTTTTTGATAAAGATTTTGAAACTGCTTTTGAAGGAGCAACAAGACTATGCCAGGATATGAAGATGCCAGATGAAAAGTTTGGCTGCTTTGTTGAACTAGCATTTTGGATTGGAGTAACTGGTTTATCTAAATTTAAAAAAACTTTAGCACACGCAAAAAATAACGAATGGAATGAATGTGCTGACGAACTTTTAAATTCTAAACTAGCAAGACAAGTGCCAGGAAGAAGCCAGGCATTAGCAAATATAATTAGAGGAGAATAATATGTTTGATAAATTTATAGATTTTTGGACAGGATTAAAAAGATCAGTACAACTATTCCTTATGGGAGTTGGAGTGATTATCATTTTAATAATTTTAAACAGCATATTCTAGTATGTGGCAGTTACTAGCAAAACCATTGTTAGGTGTAGTTGCAGACGGAGTTAAAGGTTTTGTTGAAACAAGAAAACTAAAAGGCGAAGTTAAGATTGCACAGATACAAGCAGAGAAAAAGAAAAACGAAGATATAGCAGCAGGTAAAATAAAATGGGAAGCTTCTGCTGTAGAGCAAATGAAGGGATCTTGGAAAGACGAATTTGTTTTGCTTTGCTTAATGCTNCCTGCTGTTGCTGTATTTATACCTGGTTGGACACCACACATNAAAGCAGGTTTCGAAGCANTACACGAACTACCTGATTANTATAAGCATCTTTTATATTTAGCTTGTAGTGTTTCTCTTGGAGTAAGAGCTGCTCCTGGAGTTATGGGTATGTTTAAAAAGAAATGAGNAAAGAACATAAAAGTAAAACTGGTGGTTTAACAGCAGCAGGTCGTAGGTACTTTAAAAGAACTGAAGGACTAAACTTAAAACCACCTGTTAAGTCTGGTGATAATCCTAGACGAGCAAGTTTCCTAGCAAGAATGGGNAATGCAAAAGGTCAGGAATACAAAGACGGNAAACCAACTCGANTNNTATTNTCATTNNGNAAATGGGGNGCAAGTTCNAAAGCNGATGCNAGNAANAANNCNAANGCNATCTCNAAGCGAAACAAAGCGAAAAAAAAGAGCTGANNAATATTTTGATTTATTTCCTGAAAAGAAACCACAAGAATTNNCTGGTGGTGAAAAAATGATGGATATTAAAAAAAGAAATCGTCAATGTAAAGAATGCGATCCAGTTGATCTTGTTCTTGGTATTGGTGATAAATGGATGTGTTTTGATTGTAAGCATTCTCCGTACAAACAAGATGAGTGGATATGACTAAAAAAAAATCACGAGTAAACGAAGCAGGTAATTATACAAAACCTGCTATGCGTAAAAGATTATTTAATAAAATAAAAGCAGGATCTAAAGGTGGTAAACCTGGTCAATGGTCTGGTCGTAAAGCACAAATGTTGGCTAAACAATATAAAGCAGCAGGTGGAGGATATAGAAACTAATGCCTAGAAGATTAACAAAGAAACAAAAGAAGATAGATGTTGCAAAGCCGTTTGGTAAAATNACAGCAGCAGANTTNAAANNATTAGGAAAGAAAAAAAAGAATGGCTCTAAAAAAAAGTCAAAGAAGTCTTAAAAANTGGACNAAGCAAAAATGGAGAACNAAGTCNGGTAANAANAGTAGNGAAACAGGTGAACGATANNTACCTGAANNNGCAATTAAATCTATGACAGCATCCGANTATGCNNCTACNACTAGAGCTAAACGCAGAGATACAAAANNAGGTAAACAACATTCNANACAACCAAAACGCATNGCNAAGAAAACNAGACGATTTAGGTGAAGCGAACAATAACACAGGATATTTTAACCTGGTCTAAANNNTTTNTTGAAAAGCCAANTGNTNATCTTGNNNNTNTNCCAGTATGTCCNTTTGCNAANAANACAAGAGAAGAAGATAAANTNAAAATTNTNGANGTNANAGANTCTAAAGATTTTNTNAACCAGGTNGTTGACCAGGCAAAAAACTTTGGAAAACATGATGTCGTAATCGTAGCTTGTGGTGATATGTATATTACTGCTGACGAATTAAATGATTATGTTCATGCTCTTAATAAAGTCTTTGTAAGAGAAGATGTTTATCTCATAGCCAGTTATCCTGACGATGAAGTCGTTGATTTTTTAGAAAGTGCTGATTTTGAGCCAGACAATGAATTTTATATGGTTTTGATACAGAGTTATCAAAAGCTTGAAGATGGCAGTTCATCTTTAAGAAAAACAAACTACTACGAGCATTGGTCAAATGATTATTATGCAGATACCGTACTCGTAAGACAACAATACGGAGATATTCATGGCAAGAGGAATGAAGAAAAGAAGTAAGAAAAAAGATGGTAAAATGATGTTTGGCAAAATGGTCAAAGCTAAAAAAGTTACCAAAAAAGGCAAAAAGAAAAAATAATGTTTAAAATTGTAGCTGTTGTATGTTTCCTGAACATTCAACCAAATACCAATCTGTGCTTTTATAATGCACAAATTGGCAGACAAATTGAAGATTGGGAAACCTGCAATCAGCTAGTTGACAAGATCGTAGAAAGAGTGGATCAGCCATTTAAAGATAAAGATGTGGCTGCTGCATTCTCTTGTCAATTTATTGCTTCTACACAGATTTAAATTTAAAATCTTTTCTTAAATTATCATATACCCAATCTCTTGCTTTTTCTGATTTTTTAAATAGTCTTGCTGCATATCGTCTTTGTTCAAGAATAGTTACACTCATTTGATCCTCCAAACCAGTTTGTAAATCTCCCAATGCGTGTAAAAGTATATTTGCAATTTCATTTGGTATTTTAGTGTGTTTAATTTTTTTCATATTTACCTCTAATATATTGTGTACTTTTCAGAGTAAAATTTATCAAAAATCTTCCCTATAATAGTATGTGTTTTTTGCAGGAAAAATTACCAAATATNTTTCCTANTTAGTTATATGAAAAACTAGAAAAAAAGTGCAAACTCATGTATTACTCTCCTCGTATTAAGGAGAGTTGGATGAGTGGTTTAAATCAGCAGTTTGCTAAATTGCCGAAGGGAGCAATCCCTTCCGAGAGTTCGAATCTCTCACTCTCCGCCACGTCTAGTTACTGGACAGTAATATCTATCCTTCCCTTGTAATTTCCAATCCCTATTTTTCCAATCACCATATTTTTTTTTGTTTTTTGAATATTTCATCGTAAAACGGACAGCTTCTCTATATCTTCTGTGCATTCCTTTTAACTGATTTAATTTGTAGTTTTCACTACAATTCATCCACTCACTATTCCAAAAAGCTAATGCTTCTAGTAATGTATTAGCAACTTCAACAGGTATTTTATTCATAGTTTTTTCCTTGTTTAGAAGCCACTTCATTATGACTTCATTATATGTACGTTGAAATAAGTACCTTTGGAAAAAAAAACTTATTTCACTAACTATACGTGGTATAAACGTGTTTTGTTAACCAAATGAGGAAAAAAATTTTGAATAATTACTCAACAAGCACTCAACAGCCGAATCCAACCTGTAAAATAGCCAAAAAATACGGCTTAAACCTCCGATTTATACACAATAATACTCCCAAATATTTCCCAGAAAACAGCCAAAACATACAATCTACATAGTAAATTTATTCATCTACTATCAATATTTACTCAACATTTACTCAACATTTTGATATAAATATCGTCATATTTATTGGGATAAAAATTAATTTATTCCGTTTACTTATCAAGGAGTAAAAAAATGAAAACTTATAAAGTAAATGTTCGTGGTGAACAAAAATTTTGTGTCGTTGTAGAAACAGGTGTTGTTGCTGCTAATGGCAGACCTAAAGTTAAAAGGTTTTTTAGTAGTAAAAAAAATGTTGCTGTTGAAAATGCAATGGAATTTTTGCGTACTAATGACACTCAACCAGAAGTTACAAAACAAACTAAAAATTATCCTCTAATTAAAGTTTATGATGAATTATGGGATGATTGGAGAGTTAAGGTTGCTCTTAAAGAAAAAAACCCAAAAAAGAAGAAAACCCTCGCACAAGATACAATGACCAGGTACGAGGAGTCTGCGAAGGCACTTTGGAAAGTTCGTAATGAAAATACTAATATTCATGCGATTGATAAAAAATGGGTTAATCAGTTTATTAAAGATTTAAACTCTTATCATAGTGAATCACAAGCATATCGTATCTATGCTGTATTTGAAAAAATTATGACAAAAGCGGAGCAGTTAGATATTATTGAAATATCTCCAACTCATGCTTTTGCTAAAGATAGACCAACTTATACTGCTCATGGTAAAAAATCTATTGATCAGGATGAAATGAAAAGAATACTTAAACAGATCAAATGGTCTTATGATAAGTATAATTCTCAAACTGCATTTTTATTATTGATCCAGGCACATACTGGAGCAAGATGGGGTGAGATTGCAGCTCTTACTATTGGTGATATTGATTTCAAAAAAAACAGAATATCAATCAATAAATCAAGATCGGCAAAAACTGGTAAAGTTGGATTAACTAAATCAGGTCATTTACGATCCGATGAAGCTGATATGGGTGAAAGAGTTGTGCCAATATTTCCGCAATTTACTGACATGATTGCAGATTATATTGATCATTCTAATCTTAAAAATGAAAATTTATTTGATTGTACTTACAAAGTTACACAAGATACTTTTATTGCTGCTTGTAAAAGAGCAGGGAGTACACAAAAAGAAACAAAGATATTTAGACGTTTTGTTTCAACCAACCTTCGTAAGCAGGGAGCTACTCGTGATGATGTCAGATTGGCACTTGGTCATAGCAACGATGCCACGCAGGATATTTATGTTACTCATTCTTATCAAAATGCAGATAATCATGCTGCAAAGCTATTCAAAGCATTGAACAGCTAATTTTTGAATCCTTGATAAGCTTTTAATATTGGGAGGTCTAATCATACAGACCTCCTTCTTTTTTTGCTTGTACGGTCAAATATGAGCTTCTTTTTTAGAAACATTTATGCAAATTATGGAGTTTTCGTAAATATCTGACTAAAGTTGATGCTTGGACCGTTCTTTCATTCTCCATAGATGGATAAAGTTTTTTAACTCTAAAAGTTTTCATATCTTTATAAAAAATTAGCATTGCAGGTATTTTGCTTTGCCTAGCCAACTTCATCGTTGCTGTACAATTTTTGTATGTTTGACCTTTATCGTACGCGTGTTCGATCAATAACAATGGTTGATAACATTTACTGCATACCTCAACCAGGTCTATATCAACAGCAGCTAAATTATCTATTGTTCTATGCCATTCGTTAAATGGATTTCCCTTTTCAAAATAACTATATCTTGGATTCACTAATACTTTTTGGTGGAATTAAATTTAATTTCTTTTTTAATTCGTAATTCTCAATACGCAGTTCACTATTCTTATCGTATGCTTTTTCTAATTGTTTGCTGACAAATTTTAAATTAGATTTTAATTCTTTTATTTCATTTTCTAAATTAGTTTTTATCATTGTCTTTCTGCACTACCCAAATTCTAAACCCATTTTTTACTTTTCTTTGAATTACACCGAATTTACCTCTATTAATTTTATTTTGATAATTTCTTAAAGCATTCATAAATGATGTTACTTTTTTGTCATTGTATAGATAAGATTCTTTTGACTCAAAAAAAACACTATCTCCAATTTTCATTTTTTTAATTGTGTCAAAAAATTTTCTTTTTGGATGTGAATCTGGAATTGGAATATTTTTTTCTATTTTAAGCATTTATAACAGTTATTTTTTTTGATTTTTTAATAAAAGATTCACCCTGATCAGTAAGATTTAAACTTCTTTTTTTATATTTGTCTTTGTAGATATACCCTCGTTCAATTAATCCATTACAACATTGTGCAACACTCGTATAAGAAGTTATTTCTAATCCATCCTGAATTTCTTTTAGTGATGGAGAATAATCGTTTTCTTCCCAAAAATTATGTACGAATTTTAATATTTGGCTTTGTCTAGGTGTCATTTTCTTTTCTTCTTTTTCTTTAATGCTTTTGCTAAAGCTCTTTTGCTTTGTGGTGCGAGATATTCATTTTTATTATATGCTAATTGTTCAAGTGAACTTGATCCGCCTACAAATTTACCTGAATTAAAATTGCTTTTGTTAGGATTTTTTATTGAAGTTTTGTATTGATATTTACTCATTAGTTAAACCTCCTTTTGTTACCTTCTTTTTAAATTCAATAAGCTGCACAACTTTTTTAGAAATTTGTTTTGGTATACGAATTATTGGTAAAGGAAATTGATCCCATCCATATTTTTTACGCAATATTTTTTCAATTAAATCTGTGTTCATAAATCACCATTCTTTTTCATTTGTAGTGCGTTGGTCATAGATAGATATGCAGCTCCATCTATGTAATTATCTCGGCTATACGAATCAGGATTAGAAGCTCTTGCGATCTTAACACCTGCCATACACAAAGTTACCTGGTCAGCTCGTATAGGTGTTTTTAAAATAACACTCCATATCTTCGCAATATCATCGTGGTTTTTATCAAACTCACCGTAGATACTTTTTCTTTCACCACTAACCAGGAGATCAGCTTGTTCAAGAACTTCTGTAACTTGATTGTATAAATCCATTACAAAGGTTTATCCAACATTTGCAATCCAATATATTTAAAATCAGGATTGTTTTTGCTAACATTTTTGTAACC
>FUFK010852291.1_pt1 | contig 10785 bp, 9 predicted proteins | sample 1021851 | NCBI WGS metagenome assembly FUFK01 (sample SAMEA51879418, study PRJEB19060) | metagenome
CTGCTCGCCGGCGAGGACGCCGTCAGCGCCGTGGCGCCGATCCGCACCGGCATCCGCGCCGTGGACAACGCCGCCATGATGGAAGTGTCCTGGTACACCCTGCAGCTCGCCCGCATCGCCCGCGGCAAGGCCCCCCTCGCCGACGCCGGCGGCCTCAGCTCCCTGGTCAAGGTCGCCGGCCTGATCGGCTGGCGCCGCCTCAGAATGGGGCGCTTGCGCGCCGGATAAAAAGGGCGCGCCCTTCAACCGGCAACGGAGGGTAAGAACAGGATGATCTCCGGAAATGCCATGAGAAGAAACAGGATGACGATATCCGCCACCAAGAACCAAATAACGCCCCGGAACACCGCTGCAGTGGACGCTAAATCACCGACCACGCTCTTGATCACGAAAACATTCATGCCGATGGGTGGCGTGATCATGCCGATTTCGAGCAACTTAGTTAGTATCACGCCAAACCAAAGCAAGTTCAGGTCAAAGTTGTTGATGACAGGTAACACAATGGGGAGCGTTAAAAGCATGGCTCCGATAGGCTCCAAGAACATGCCAAGGACCATGTAAACCAGCACTATCGCCAGCAAAACAACAACTACGGAGGCGTCCAACCCTATGATCCACTCCGCCAGATAATTGCCCGCCCCGGACAACGCAAGAAAGCGGGTTAACAAGCTCGCGCCCACGGCAATGATAATTAACGCGCTGGTTGTCAGTAGTGTTTCCAAAATGGCGTTGCGAAAGCGCTCCCAGGTCAGGCTGCGTTTGATGACCGCAACAACCAGCGAAAGAAACGCACCAACAGCCCCCGCTTCCGTTGGTGTGAAGACCCCGCCAAAAAGACCACCAAAAATACCGATCATTATAAAAATAACTGGCCAAGTATCCTTGAATGCCCAAACCTTATCTGATAAGGGGACCGTTTCGGCGACGCTCGGTGCGAGACTCGGATTGAGCTTTACACGGATACAAATGACCAGCACGTAGCCAACCGCCGTGATGATGCCGGCGGATATTCCGCCCAGAAACAGCCCCGCAATAGGCTCCTGAGCAATAATGCCGTACAGGATCATTATTATCGAAGGAGGGATCAAAGCGCCTATGGTGCCCGCTACGGCGACCGTGCCAGTAGCCAGCTCCGGACTGTAACGGGCCTTTATCATTTCAGGAACAGCGATCCTCCCCATGGCCGCCGAACAAGCAACGGAAGACCCGGACACCGCCGCGAAACCCGCCGACCCGAACACGGCGGCAATAGCAAGACCACCAGGTATGCCCGATAACCACATTCTCGCCGCTCGGAACATCCCCTGGGTCAACTGGGCGTGATAACAGATAAAACCGAGCAGCAAAAACATGGGCACCGAGCTAAGCACCCAGTTGGCCGCGAACTGATAAGGAATAATACCAAGCGCGCCCCAGGCCACGTTAAAGCCCATCAGATACCAAAGGCCGCCGAAGGAGACACCAATCAAGGAGACGCCGATAGGGACTCTCAGGCTGATCAGCACCACCAAGATAGCTAAGCCAGTCAGGCCGATCTGTACATCAGTCATGTCTATACTCGCGGTGATTAATCCGGTGTACGGCGTTCGGAATCAAACTCATCGGCGTTAGCCCGTTCGCGATTGAGGGCGCTTTCCAGACCGAAAACACTACTTACGAGCTTATACAGCACGATTAGAGCCATCAGTCCGCTGCCCACAGGAAGCATGTAATAGGTAAACCAGATGGAGATATCCGCGTCGCCTTGAACGACGGATGCCGACATCCGATATTTACCCTGGGCCTCCACAAAGGAGCGAGCGGCAAGCAAGCTAAAGACGGCCAGAGAGCAAAGCAAGGCTAAACGTTCCAGATTGTTACGGATCCAAGGCGGCAACCGTTCGGTTACGACATCGACGGAGATGTGGGCGTCCTTTTGCTCGGCGAATGCTAGAGGGATAAATGCCGCAATCGACATATAGTAATACGATACGATGGTAATAGTGCCTGGAAGCGGGGTGTTAAACAGGTAGCGTCCAATAACGTCGAACGCGACATGAAACATCATCAAGGCGATAGCAAGACCGCCCAGGACCGAAACAAAGTTGGTAATGCCAGCCAATAGCGTGCCAATGAACTTCATGACAACTCCCCAATCCACCTTTAATGCCCGACCCCGTCGACTACACAGGGCCAGGAAACACTGACTTCGCTTTGACAAAGAGAAGTCCGCGCGTCAGACAATCACATTCCGTAGGTTTCAACGTCCACCTTTGAAAAAATTTCATCCCAATAAAGCGTTTGCAAATCCGACTTGCTATCGACGTCCTGAACCAGCGCCATCCATTTATCCAACGTTTGATTGAAACGTGACAGAGTCTTCTCGGCATCGCTCAGACCATATTTTTCTTCGTAATAAGAAACAATCGTTTTCATGTCGTTCTGTGCGAATTCAGCCGTAGCATCAACCAGCGCTTGATCAGCCTGATGAATTTTGATTCCTTGTTGCGCGGCCTGCTCCAGGGCTACCGACTCTTGCCTCACGTACTGCCATGGAAACTCAGCGGTCATAAGGGCACCAGCGCGAAGAAGCACGGTTCGCTGATCGACACTCAAATCTTTCCAGACATCCAGATTGATATTGGTGCTGCCCGCGCCAGCGAATAACCCGCCGGGGACATTCATCGTAATATCGGTGATCACATCGATGAGCCGCAGATTGATCAGTTCCGGCGCCGACGAGATAGTGCAGTCGATGACACCCTGCCCTAGAGCCTCCGACAAGTCATTGATCGTCATGGAAAGGCTGCTGGCGCCGAACTCAGAGGTCCACCGCGACCAGTTCGAACCGGCCACCCGCATCCTCTTTCCGACAAGATCTTCCTTGCTGATGATTTCACTATTGCACAACAGGCCGTACATGGAAGCCGCGGCATTACTCGTGTAAACTTGGTTCTGGTCGGCGTACTCATTCAGACATTCGGGGCAGTTGAAGAAAATGAACTCCGTTATCGCCCCTTGGAACGCATAGACACCGCGTCCGTCGGACACCTTTTCCGAGGAAAACCTGTGCAACTGCATGGATGTTTCATTAAGGAAGTTGGTATGTGGATATTCGGCGGGGAAGTATCCCGCGAAGATAAAACCAACATCGGTAAGACCATCGCGCGTGCCGGCCGAAGCTTCCGACGCACTGAGCAGCGACATTGGATAGACCTTTATTTTGATCTCACCGTCTGAGTATTCATTAACGGTCTTTGCGTAGAAATGCGCGGCATCCGCGCCGATCGATCCTTCGGGCCAGGGGGTCGCATACCTTAGAGTGTCGGCGTAGGCCGAACTAAAAAGGCCGGTAAGCAATACCAGGCCTGCCGATTTGATATACTTCCCGAGCTTCATATTCATGGTTATTTCCTCGCAGCTATATTGTTTGTTTTACTGGCGCAGTTCACGACGAAGTATCTTTCCAAAGGCCGACATGGGAAGTTCCCTTTTAAAGTAGACTTCCTTCGGAATTTTAAAATTGGCCAATTCTTGAGCGCAGAACCTCTGCACTTCTTCCTTTGATATATGCGCGCCAGACGTTGGCACAACATAGGCCGTGACGACTTCCCCCCATCGGGGATCCGGCTGTCCAACGACAGCACACATGAAAACTTCAGGCATCTTCGAGATGACATTTTCGATCTCGGCGGGAAATATATTCTCGCCGCCGGAGATGATCATGTCTTTCTTTCTGTCAACGATGTACAGATAACCGTCTTTGTCAATCGAACCCAAGTCCCCTAAAGTGAGCCACTCGCCAAGTCTGGCCTTCGCGGTCGCCTCGGGGTTCTTATAGTATTCCCGAAGCATAAGCTGGCCGGCCATGTAGATCTCACCAACCTCCCCCGGGGTGACTTCTTCGCCATCTTCGCCGATTATTTTTATGTACTTTCCGAAGACGGGCCGACCGACAGACCGGTATTTCCTAAGCATCTCATCTTTGGTAATGTTCGAAACAAGCCCCACTTCAGTCCCACCATAGAATTCGTTGACGTCAGCATCCGGAAAGGCTTTAAAGAGTTTGTCCCGGGTATGAGTCAACAGCGCGGAACCGCCGCTTACCAGCAACCGAAGAGTTTTGCTCTTCACCCGATCAACTTCAGGACTGATCGTCAGTGTCTCCCACATGGTCGGTACCATGAAAATATTGGTCGGGCTTTGTTTGTTTATTATTTCCGCTATATTCTCAGGTGCGGGATCTTTGGTTAACAGCAGAGACCCCCCGGCGAAAATCTGGGCCAGACTGAAGAGTGCCGGGGCTTCGTGAAAGAGGGGGGCGGGCATCAGCTGCCTATCCGATGACTCAAATCGATAGGTGCCTATAATTCTGGTCAACTGTTCGGAGAAAGGCCCCAACGGATTCACACACCCTTTAGGGGTCCCCGTGGTCCCAGATGTGTATCCCTGGTAAAAGGGGGCGTCATATCGATCGCCGTCACTATCACCATCAAAGCCCTTTTCGTCGTACTTTCCGATGAAGTCGTTGTATTCATCGTCGTCTTCCCGGCCCGGCCCGATCTGTATGAAAGCGACAGGGGTGTCTTTAATGTTGATCTCTTTGACCAGATCGGAAAAGTCTGAGTAGTAAAATAGCAGTTTGCTCTCTGAGTGTTCGATAATGTACTGGGCTTCCCGAGGAGCCAGTCGGAAATTGATTGGCACCACGGCAATGCCGCATAGCGCCGCAGCGTGGTATATTTCGATGAACTGGGCGCAGTTGGGTAGCAATACCGATATTTTGTCGTTCTTCTTTACGCCCGCGGCCTTCATTGCAAGCACCAGCTGAACGCTTCGCTGCCATAACTCAGCATACGACTCTTTCTTGTGGTCATCCTGGACCGCTAAACGCCTGGGGTTATATGTAGCATGCCATTTCAAGGCCTGGTCGATAGTTATCGTCATTACTTCTTCCTCTTATAACGGCCGAAGGGGTAAGCTGGCGGTAATATCATTGCAATACCGCCGGCCTGTTACCATTGGCTAGAGGCTTAAGGTAGATTGTACCCGACCTCCGCGAGCCCTATCAGATCCCCGGAATCGTCGAACGCTTCAACTAATATAGTGACGTAATCCTTGCCCGGGCCATGAAAGTGTTTTTTCTTTACTTTCGCTTTCGTGGTTACCGTGGACCCTACCTTGACCGGCTTTGTGAACTTGGCGTGAACAAACTTCACGAAACCGCCGGTCCCGGTCATGGCGCCCCAAGCGGTTGTGACCGCGGTAACCATGGTCGACGCGGTCATCATTCCATGCCCTACTGTTTCCGGCATCCCAAAGACCTGCGCTCGGGAGGACCATGCGGGGTTAGTATGGACCGGGTTCATATCGAAGGACGCGACCGCATAATGATCAATGGCGTCTTGTCCATAGAACTGCTTGAAATCAGGGAGCACATCGCCCACGTTCACTTCTTTGAATGCTGGTGCTTTCATCTCGTTTTCCTCTTCAGGCTTCCGCGTATTTTCGTGCGGCCTCTTTGTTCTCGGGTAAAATAAGTGCGCACAACCAAGTGCCTTTCAACACCCCTTCCGAATTATAGAAATAGCAGTCGAGGTTTGCGTAGTTCTTCCCTCTTTGAAGGTACTTGTCGGAATTACGGAATTTGAGCGTAATTTCCTCGCCGACCTTAAGGGGCTCTTTGAGGTCGATATCCTGATAAGGGTTACGTGCGCCAGGAGTGCGTATCCAAGTGCCTTTGCCAGCATCGCCCAGGCAATAGAAAACGATGGCGGTCACGAAAACGGGGTGAACCACCAGACCGCCAGTAGGCGAGTGTTTCGCGGCATACTCGGGATCGACCATTAAAGGGTCTTTTTCGCCACATGAGAGATTGTAATCGACAACGTCTTCCGAAAGTATTTTGAACTTTTTAGGTGCCTCAACGAGATCCCCGCCGATGTCGGCCAGATCCCAGGTTTCATGAGATTGCCACGTTGCGAGGAAGTCATTGGGAAACGCTTTCTGTTTCTCGGTATGAATTAACGAGTGCAGGTGATCTGGTATCGGCATATCTATTACTCCTGGCTAATGCTATTCTTATCTACCGATCGTTCGGTAGGCATAATCGAGACTAGCCCTCCGTTTTGACCCTGTCAAGCTGAACGTACCAGCGATGGGAGGGGCGCCCCGGCCACGGCTTTCTAAGTCATAACGAGCTTAGTATTGTTCGCCTTTGGCGCGGAACCAGCGCTGTCGCCAACTTGGATATGAAATGAGTAAGGAAGATGAGAATGAAAGATTCACAGGCTCAACCTCAGCCGGATAGCGGAAGAGAGCGACTTTTGAGAGTAGCCGAAAAGCTGTTTGGTGAGCGCGGGATCCAAGCCGCCTCCATTAGGGATATCGCCGCCGCCGCGGGTATTCGCTCCGCGACGGTCTACCACTATTTCGGTTCTAAGGACGAACTGCTTTGGTGCGTTTGGGAGAGAAGCGGTCTTCAACAGAGAGCCCGGGTGGAAGCAGCCATAGAAGATATTGAAGCGCCCTGGGAGCGATTTCTGGCCGCGTGTCAGGCGCACGTGGAAGGACTCCTGGATTGGGGGCCGGCCAATCAACTGGTCTTTATAGTCCCACCATGGCAGTACCCGGCAGCCTTGAAGGATCGTATCGTTCAGCTACGCGATAGATATGAAAGTATTTTTGTTCAGCTCGTCGACGATTTGCCGCTGCGTGAAAATGTGGACCGGCATCACTTACGCCTCGCTGTACTAGGTGCTTTGTCATGGCCTATCTATTGGTATAGCAAAGGTCGTGGCGGAACGCCTTCGAGTTTCGCGAACGAAGTAGTGGACATGCTCCGGGTCGGCGTAGGCGAATGACCCAAAGCTATCCTTTCAGGTATTGGTGCAAAGCCGCTTGCATGGCACTCAACGTCAGCGGCTTAATCAACTGTCCGTCCATGCCGGCGTCGTGGATGCGGCCGGCGTATTCGGGGAGGACGTGGGCGCTGAGCGCCAGGATCACCGCCGGGGGCCAGCCTTTTTCCTGTTCCAGGCGGCGCATGCGGGTGGCGCTTTCGAAGCCGTCCATGTCGGGCATGTCCAGGTCCATGAGCACCAGCCGGTAGCGGCCCTCGCCGGCGGTGAACGCTTCCAGGGCCTTGCGGCCGTCGTCGCTGAGCACCGGCCCGGGCACGCCGAGGCGCTCCAGGTAGCCACGGGTGACCATCTGGTTGACCGGGTTGTCCTCGGCCACCAGCACGCGCAGGCCGCCCTGGGTGTCCACCGGCTCCCGCTCGGACAACAGCGGCACCTGGCCGGGGCCGCTGTCGCTGATCAACTGCTGCAACTCCGCCACCGTGAGCACCGCCCGGCGCACCAGGGTGATGTCATCGCGCATCACCACTTCGCCGCTTTCGCGCATGCCGCACAGCAACACCGGCCGCAGCCCGGCGTGGCGCTCGCGGGCCGGCCGCAGCCCCTGGTCCAACAGCACGCCGTCGCTGATGCCGTTGACCAGCAGGTGACCGCTGTCGTCCTCGCTCAGCGCCCGCTGCACCGCCGCCAGGTCATCCACCACCCGCACCCGGGAGAAGCGCGGATCGCGCTGCAGCAGTTCGCCCAGGTTGCCCACCGGATCCCACACCAGCGCGGGCACCGAGGTCCATTCCGGCATCGGCACCGCTTTCTCCAGCACCGGCAGCGGAATCACGAACCGGAAGGTGGTGCCCTGCTCCGGCGCGCTGCGCACGTCGATGTCACCGCCCATCAGACGCACCAGTTCCTGGCTGATCGACAGGCCCAGGCCGGTGCCGCCGAAACGCTGCGCCACCGAGGCGGACGCCTGGCTGAAGTTCTGGAACAACCGGCGCTGCTCGTCGCGGGTCATGCCGATACCACTGTCGCTGACGGTGAACTCGATCATCGCCTGCCCATCGCGCTCTTCCAGACAGCGGGCGCCCACCCGGATCCAGCCATGGCGGGTGAACTTGATCGCGTTGGAAAGCAGATTGGTCAGCACCTGGCGCAGCCGGGGCTCGTCGCCGCGCAGCTGCGCCGGCAAGGCGGCGTCGGCGTCCACCAGCACCAGGTCACCGTTGTCGCTGGCCGGCAGGCTGAACATGTGCGCGCAATCGATCAATAAGGCGGCGGGATCGAACGGGGACTGCTCCAGTTCCAGTTTGCCGGCTTCCAGCTTGGCGTAATCCAGCACGTCGTTGACCAGGGTATTGAGGGTACGGCCGGCGTTTTCGATCAACCCGATGTATTCCTGCTGGCGCGGCGACGGGTTGGTTTCGCGCAGCAGCTCCGCCAGCCCCAGCACGCCGTTCAGCGGCGTGCGTATCTCGTGGCTCATGCGCGCCAGGAACTGGCTCTTGGCGCGCACCTCGGCGCGGCCGCGAATCGCGCGGGTGGCGAAGTGAAAGAACACCAGGCTGAGCACCAGCACCAGCAGATACAGCACCAGCAGGCCGGCCATGATCAGCCCGCTGTCGCGCAGGCTCTTGCCGCGCCCCTGCTCCACCAGCATCACGGCGACGCCGGTAATGGCCTCGCTGAGATCGCGCAGACGCTGCTGGCGCTCACCGCCCTCGGCCAGTGCCTCCTGCCAGGTCACGGTCACCCGCGACGGCAGTAACAGCGTCTGCCGGGACCATTGCAGGTAGCTTTCCAGTTCCGCGCGCGTGGTCCGCCACTGCTGGCGCAGCCGCGCCTCGTCGGTGCGCGACGCGAGCGCCTGGATCTGCCCCTCCACCTGGGGGATCAATTCTTCCAGGCGGGCCAGGGCGCGCTCCAGCTGACGCAGGTCCACGGTGCTCAGGTAGCCGCCGTTAAGGCTGGTATAGACGGCGATGGCGCGGATCACCCCCAGGTCGTGGCTGAGCTGGCGCAGCCCGTTCAACGGCAGGGACAGGGCTTCATTCGGGCTGGGGCGGGTGGGCACGGCGATATCGCCCATGTACAGCACCGCCGCCAGCGCGTTGTGCAGCCGTCCGTTGATCTGCTCCACGTTATCGAACGGGCCGGATACATCCCGCCCGGCGAGGCCGGTGGACGGGCTCAGCTCGCGCCATTCCCGACGCAGCGCCACCACCTGGTCCAGCAGGCTGGGAATGGCGCTGCCGGACACCGCCTGCACGAACTCGTCCAGGCGCGCCTCGGTGTTGCGGCGCGCGCGCAGAAAACGCGCTTCCAGGTCGGGCACTTCCAGGTGCACCCGGGCCGGAGCCAGATCACGGGTTTCTTCCAGGGGCGCGGTGACCGCCAGACCGACACGGAAGAGCCGCACGTCATCAAGCATGCGCTGGTAGCCTTCGTGAAGGCCGACGCGGTATTGCAACAACAGCGCCGCGACCACCAGGAAGGGCACGGTCACCAGCCCCACCAACAACAGGATGGCCGGATATTGTTTTCGTTGTGCCACCATCGCCTCCTTGGCTCGCCGGCCCGTCCTCGCGTATCGGGCTCTTGATCCCGGAAAATTAGCACGGCGCCGGATGCATTACAGGACAAATTTGGCAATAGTGACGCCACCATCACGTGACGGTCAGGGGGCGGTTACTGTAAAAAAGAACCTTCGTTCGCCCCTTGATTAAGAGTCCCGACCATGCCCTTTCGCCGTACCCTGCCCGCCCTGCTCGCCGGCGCCGTGCTGAGCCTGGCCGGCTGCGCCAACCCAGCACCGGAAAACAGCATCCGGACCCTGCGGGGCAGCGACGGCGCTTCCCTGCCGCGGCAGCTGGCCGGGCAGACCCTGGCCCTGGACCGCTTCGGCGCGCCGCCCGAACTCGCCGGCCTGGAAAGCAAAGGCGAGATCAGCAGCGACCGCGCCGGATGGCGCCAGTGGCTGTTCGGCGACCCGCGCACCCGCCTTACCGTCACCGTCTATGGCCTGCCGGCAGGCTGGCGCGATCTCGGCCCGGAGCGCATCGTCTCCGGCCACTACGGTCAGCTACGCCAGCAACGCATCAACCGCGTCTACAACAGCGATAACCAGTCGATCCGCTTCACCAGCGAGCGGCTGTTCGACCTGGAAGGCCACCTCACCGCCAGCGCCCGCTACCTGGTCAACGAACCCGGCCGCCGGCCGCTTCACGAAGTGCTGCTGCTGACCGTGGACGACGACCATTTCGTGCGCATCGAAAGCGGCTCGCGGGAACGCAAGACCACCGAGCTGCTGCAAATCAGCAAACGGGCCCTGGCGGAGTTCCGCGCCTTCCAGGGGGGCGACTGACGCCGTCGGTCCAGGATGCAGGATGCAGGCGCGGAGCACCCAGCGGCCGGTGAGGTGAACCGATCTTCGCGCCTGTATCCTGTATCCTGCATCCTGAATCGCGGCAGCGCCGCAGCCTAGCGAGGAGCCCGCCCAACCCATGCCCAACGGACCGTCCCGCGCCGCCGAGGCCGATTTCACGCCGATCACGCCGGCCCGTCTGCAGTGGCAAGACCACACTCCGGTGGCCACCGACTTTGACGACCCCTATTTTTCGCGCCAAGACGGTCGCGCGGAAAGCGTCTATGTGTTCCTGGACGGCAACCAGCTGGACCGGCGCTTCGCCGCCCTCACCGACGGCGACCGTTTCGTGATCGGCGAGACCGGCTTCGGCACCGGGCTTAACATGCTGCTGGCCGCCCAGCGCTTTCTGGCGCTGGCGCCGGTCGGTGCCGGCCTGGAGCTGTGGTCGGTGGAAAAGCACCCGCTGCGGCGCGAGGACCTGGCCCACGCCCTGGCCCACTGGCCGGAGCTGGGCGGACCGGCCCGGGCGCTGCTCGCCCAGTACCCGCCCGCCAGCCCCGGTTACCACCGGCTGCAACTGGCGGA
>FUFK010067567.1_pt1 | contig 10784 bp, 11 predicted proteins | sample 1021851 | NCBI WGS metagenome assembly FUFK01 (sample SAMEA51879418, study PRJEB19060) | metagenome
GATCGGGTCAACCATCATTATCCGATCACGATATACTGATTCTCGGTACCCTTCGCTAAATCCAACACATAATCATACTGGAACCAGCCATCGATGGGTTTCTTTTGCATCATGTCATGAGTGACCCGCTTCCATTGAAGTTCCCGGAAAAAACCTGCTTCATGAAATGAGATCAGGGCCTGTTCCTCCTTGGCGGCAACCCATTGACGGTAGGCGGTGCGGAATACTTTCTGATCCACATATTCGTTCAGGACCATTTCTTTCCCGATGGAATANACGTAAATCAGTTCAACAATCCAGAGCCGATAATCAATCGGTTCCTTAACAGGATAGCTTCGTTCAGTGGATCCATAGATTGGAAAATTTCTCTGCTCCGGATTGAATTCAAAATGACTCATTCACCTCCATTGATCTTTTCCCAAATCATTTTCAAAATTTCTTCTTTTTGAAGATCCATCCCCTGGTTGATCATCTGATCAAGAACCGATGAAATCGATTCCATCTGTTGTTTTGATTCNGTTTGAGCCCATTTTGTTTTTCCATATGTTTCAACTGCAAATTTCCGGACTTCCCACAGCATTTCTTCTTCTTCCGGAGTCTTCATCCAATCAGGACCTTCTGCAGATTTTTTTTCTGCAAGAATGGTATGCATGGATGTCCCGCGGTCTATTGCTTTTTTCCAGTCAGGGATGTCAGTCATAAATCCAAATCATCCTGAATTGATGTTTCACCCACTCAGTCTTTCAGCCAATCGTCAATTCTNTTATCTACCAGGGACAGGGGCTCCATGGATTCCCGCCATGCTTTAAATGNCTTTGTTTTTCTGAATTTCGGTTTGCTTCTCCGGGGCCTTTCGGTCCGGGAGATGTCTGAATAAAGCAAAGGTTTGCCTTCCCCTCGAGGATGCTTCTTCCACCTCTCCTCATATTTTTTCCAGGGATCATCCCAAGTCAGAGAGATGGTTCTTTTGGGTTCAATTCCATTTTCCATTTCGACTCCATGTCTTCTCGTTTTCAAAAAAGTGAAGAAGGTACTAATTTCCGGCATTCCGTCCAAGGCAAAAATCTTAGTCCTTGTATTTGGAAGGGGAACTTCGGGAACNGNNCTCATGATGATTGCTTTTCCCGGGTGATTTACCACCCCGTCCGGAATGCTGAAGAGGGGATCACGAACTCTCCATGGTGAAACAATCGAGGTCGATGAANCGTTGGGAGCAGAATGCCGGACTTCCGGAAAAGTCCGGAGGGGCTGATGTTGTCTGTGGTTCTCCCTAAATAACTCCTAGAGCGACATGCAGGTCACCCCATGGTGGAAGAAGAAACAATGGAAATCTCGATGAATTTAGGGAGGAAATTTTCACAAACACAAGCATCCCTTGGTTTCTGGAATGATTATTGAAGCTTTAGATATAAACTCAACATCATTCCATTNGAAGCCTTGACCATTCTGCTTTCCATCCTGTTTCTGGTTGTTTCGGTCTCCAGTTTTTTACTCTTCTGGTTTTTGTGGAATCACGATCTGAGAATCGTATTGGTGGATCACGAAGACTTTTTGAGTGAGTTAATCAACGACTGTCACAATCGGGATCAAAATTTAAGTTGAAGGCTCATTCAAGATTAGAATAATCTTCTGAGCTGAATTCACCCTTCCTTTCCGGTTTCCTCNTTTTTATCTTGGAAATCCTTTTGGCTTCATTAAGATATCAGCCAACTTGAATTCAATCATTTTTCCGAAACACCATGGAAATTTTACAAATCATCGCCATCGGTTTTGGCAGCGGAATGCTGCTTTCGGTCCTCAGCATTGCTTTTTTCAATTCTTCCAACGCCGAAAAATTCCCCTTGGGTGGTTTCCTTCCGGCCCTGTGGCTGGTGAGTGATTTGGGAGGTTCCTCCCAGTTGGTGGAAGGCGGTTTGTTGATGATGGGCGGGATGCTGGGTTACTATTTGATTCTGGCAATGTGGCGTGGAAGGCCCAAGAGTCTTTCCGGAATCATTCCTGAATCTTCAACCCATGAACCGGCTCCCGAAAGAGTTGAGGAATCGAACGAAGGAAACGTCATTCAGGGCAAACCTCTGGCTGATTTTCTCTGAAATCANGCCCCGCAACANCAGCATCTCNGAACNCCTCCTGTCCGGCGATNGGGTTCTTTGGACTGAGCTNAGGCATCCTCCGATATCAGCATTCTCACTGAAACCGGGTCATTCATTTTTGGATGATGTTGTGTTCCGGTCCAAAAGGAAATCCGGTGAGATTCTCCGNGCCGTTTTCAGTGACCAAAAGGATGTCATGTTCCCGGTAACCTCCTGAACCGGCCTTTCCTTCCGGAATCATGATCATCGGTTCCATGGAAACCACCATTCCTGGTTCCAGAACGGTCTCAATATCTTCACGCAATTCAAGCCCGGCTTCCCGTCCATAATAATGGGAAAGCGAGCCGAAAGAATGGCCGTAACCGAAAGTTCTGTATTGAAGCAGATCCTCCCCGGCAAAAATCTCATTCAGTTCCAGGGCAATGTCACAGCACCGTGTCCCCGGACGAATCAATTCCAGTCCCCTTTGATGAACCCGGCAATTGATCTCCCAAAGCCGGAGGTGCTCGTCGGATGCATGATCCAAAAATAGGGTTCTTTCCAGCGCAGTATAATAGCCTCCGATCATCGGGAAGCAATTGAGGCTGAGGATGTCTCCTTTTTCGACCTTCCGGGTCGTGACGGGGTTATGGGCNCCATCGGTGTTGATGCCTGACTGGAACCAGGTCCAGGTATCCATCAGATCGCTGTCGGGATAGCGCTTTGCAATTTCCTGGACCATGGTGTGGGTGGAATGGCGGGCNATNAGNTATTCCGGAACACCNTCCGCCAAAGCCTCCACACAAGCCTGCCCTCCGATGTCTGCNACCTGAGCGCCATTNCGGATCAGTTCGATTTCTTCCTCACTCTTGATCATCCGCTGCTGCATCACCGTTTCCGAGATATCGGCAAAATCCGTTTGCGGCAGGACGTATTTTAATTTTTCCAGATTCTGTAAACTCAAATGATCATACTCCACCCCAACCTTTTGGGAGCCTTTCAACAGTTCCTGAACGGCAGCAAAGAAATTATCCCGCTGCCAGTCGGTGTAAATCAGGTTTTCACCAACTCCACGCCGCCAGGGCTGGCCTCCGTCAATGTTCGCNGTGACTGAACAAATCCTGTCCCTGGTAACCACCAATCCGTAATTCCGGCCAAAGGCGGTGTAGAGGAAATGATCGAAATAGTTGATGTTGTGGAAGGAAGTAAAAAGGATCCCGTCAAGTTTCTGTTCTTCCATTAAAGAACGGATGGCTTGAAGCCGATTGTCCATTTCTTCTTTTGAAAAAATGGCAGGGATTTTTTCACCGTTTCTGATTTCAAGGGTTTGTGGCTGAATCATTTCTTTTAATTCGATCCTTCGGCAAGATTTTGAACGGTTGTGATGATTTTAGGATCAACTTCAACTCCATTGGCTTCATGATCCTTTCGGTGATTCCATCTCCGGCTTCCGGGAATTCTGGATCCGGGTTGATCCCCGATTGCCCCGACCAACCGGCTCAAACGCTCCTTGTAAAGAGAACCGGAAAAAGAATCAGGNGAAAGCGCGATAAAAAACTGCCCTGTGTTNGGAGGACCGCCTGCCGTTCCGGCAAAGGGGCTGGCATCGAGGCCCAAAGTTGCNCCTGCNAGNACGGCAGCCATCAACTCCACCATCAGTCCCGTGCCAAATCCTTTGTAGCCTCCAACCGGNGCCATGCTNCCTTTGAGTGCTTCNTCCGGGTCCGTGGTCGGATTGCCTGACGGGTCCAGAGCCCANCCCTCGGGAATTGCTTTTCCTGCCTGAGCNTGCATCTTGATTTCGCTTTTGGCAACCACACTGGCGGATTGATCGATGATCANTTCGGNNCCTTGTTCCCCCGGGNCCGAAAGGGCAAAGGGATTGGTCCCGATCACCGTCTTGTTTCCTCCAACCGGCATGATCGAGGCCGGTGCATTGGTGAATCCGATTCCGACCAGACCTGATTCGGCAAGGCGTTCGACATGATGCCCGAGCACCCCGCAGTTGTAGGAATTCCGGATGCTCATCCCGGCGCATCCCAGTTCTTTTGCTGCAGGAACCAGTTCGGAAAATCCTGCGTCGATGGCAGGATGGGCAAATCCGCTGCAGGCGTCCACCACNACGNCCCCTTTGGCNGGCCTTTCGACTTTTGGAACCGCAGAACCGACCACTTTCCGGCAAATCAGGTGTTCACAGTAGATCGGCACATACACCAAACCATGACTTTTGATTCCATCCATTTCTGCGGAGGCCACTGCTTTTGCTAAAGATTTTGCAGAAGTTTCCAAAGCTCCACTGGCGATTAACGCGTTTGAAGCCAATTCTTCGATCTCTTTACGATTCAGTCTTTGTTTTTCACTCATTTCCTGCCTTTTCTGGTGGATTGCTGCAGTTCTGCTGTTTATAGATTTTCATTAAGCATCTGTCTAGATTTTTTTGGTATTTCAATCGGTATCAACCAGTCCTGCACCGGCACCGGATTCCCTGGACTGGATCGAGGAAGGGACCAGACACCTTNGAAAATANCTCANGATTGAACTCCATTCTTCCCCTGTCCTGATTCCTTCGTTCAAAACCTGTTGTCGGGTTTTTTGGAACTCGCAGAAACTCCTGTTTTCGAANTCTTCCAAATCCTGGAAATCTGGATCCCGGTTGATGGAAACCGTNGAGGGNCCNNAAAAATCAGGACGCNCCTTGCCATTCCAGGACATTTCCCAGTTCCGGTTGGNATCAAAAACAATCCGGCATTCAGGTTCACTCCATGAGANNNTGCATGGTGTTGANGAATGTCCTGCNGCNGCNNCNACCAAAAAAGGAACATCGACGTTCTCNATAACCATGCTGGGATCCGTTTCCTGATCTTCCCCGAGCCAGTCTCCAACAAAACACCCCGCTTGTAATGCAGAGAGAAATTGATCCGTTGTACTGTTNAGNTGCATGTTATTGGAATTCCGGGAGAGTTTTCCCTGGAGTGTGCTTTGTTCCTGATCGAGGTAATTCAGGACCCGATTTCCATGGGGGGCNGGATCCATTCCGGAAGATCCCATCCAAACCGACCAGAGGGCAAATTCTTCAGCAATTCCGAAAGGAACCTGCGCTCCCACGGCTGCCCTCGTAAAATAAAACAGGATTTCATTCTGCGACAACTGGTGCCGCGAGGCTTCCTTCATCTTGACCAGGCAGAACCGGAAACGCCCAGGCATCCGGGTCACAGGTTGTGAGTTCTTCAGGCATCGGTGCCCCCTGAAACATGGTAATCCGCGTCCAGAGATCCGATTTCGGATCGAACTTGGTAGCACCAAAAAAGGCGAGCTTGAAACGCAGGAGATCAATCGGTTTGACGTTCTCACCAATCAGGTTATCCCTGATTTCGGCATAAGGAAAAGAATGGAGGGACTGAACCCTGCGGACGGTACGCCTGAACTCTGGATGTCCCATCAGAAATTCTGCAGTGCTTTGGTCCCCGGGTTTCTTTTCCAGGGTCCCGTAGAGCTCTGAAACATCTCTTGCAACCGCCAGAGGCATTTCCAATTCCTCGCCGGGTTCCTGAAAACGGTCACCAAGACGGGGTTCAAGTTTATCCTCCGAATAATACCAGAATTGCTTTCGATTCGCGGATTGGGAGAAATCAATCTCCAGAGCCCACTGGTGTAATGGTCCTCAATCAGCAACTTGAGTTTTTCCAGCGGCATCCGGGGTTGAATTTTCATCTCCTCAGAGGCNTGCATGGTTTCCGCAAGTTCATCCACAAGATCCCCATGGGGTTCGATCATCATCGAAACCGTCAGTTCCTGCCCTTCCAGGGAAAANCGTGATTGAGCAAATGTCAAAAGCTGCTCCCAGAGATATTCAGGATTCTGAGCCCGTCGTTTTTCAAATTCCTGACACAGGGTTTCGAGTTCCTGCTTCAACTGCTGAATCTTCCTGGTTTGCAGTTCATCATCCACCTGCCACTGGCTGATATGGATACGGACCTTCTCCAAAAGATTTTCAAAGGATTGAAGGGAATCCCGGGAAACGTTTTTCAGTCCCCGAACCCGAGCCAATGCATTTTCCTTGGCAGATACCCATTGATGAACAAGTTTTGGATGATTCACCAGAAAGGGAGCCATTCCAAGTCCGGTCGCGTTTCCGATCCCCAGGCTTTGCTTCAAATGCGCTTTCATTCCAACCGCTTTTGATCCNCCCTGACAACGGGCCACATGCTCCACCAGATCGATGGAAAACCAGCGGATGAGAAAGACATTCAGCATCTCAATCTGGAAAGCACCGAGTGCTTCCGGACGGGATGAAATCTTAGCGCGGTCTGCAGAACCGAATTTTCCACTTCCGTAAACTGCCGTGGTGCGCATCAGGTATCCCACCGAANGGAGAAGACTCACATCAGGCTGAAGCCCGTCCGCAAGCCTCTTCNCGACATGATCAAAAAGACGGAGGCTTTTGTTTGCCCGGGATAACACCAGTTCGCTTGGAAGATAACGACCTGCTTCCTGGCGTGGAGTGTTTTCCCGGAGCCGGTCCAGATCCTCTTGTTCCGGGATTCCGTCAAAAAGGTTGAAGGTCGCGTCCCAGGCTTCTGCGATCACACGGTCGGTTCGCTGGTCAGGTTCGAGAGCATGGGAAAACGCAATCAGGGAATAAGTTCGNTGGGGAGTATGTGCGGCATAGACCGAGGTGCCGAAACCCTGGTCNTCGACNTCGAATCTCAACCTTTCAAATTTCCAGCATTCCCTGGCCATCCGGCGGATCAAGGTTCGCATGAAACTGAGCCGGGTCGGGAAGGAGGCCCCCATCCGATCGAGCCGCATCAGTGACTCCGGGGAACGGTGTTTCAACGGCAGGGTTTGGTTCTCTTGAAAGGGCTTCGTTTCAGGCATTCGGTTTTAGGGCTCCAAAAGATTCTTCNAAAAANTGTAACCAGTTTTTGCCTGAAATGCCTTCTATTTCTTCATCNGAAAAACCCACCTCCTTTAATCCTATCAGGATTTTCGGGTAATCCCGGTTATCCCTGAACCAGTCTGGCTGCTCCGGGAAGCCTGCCTGACCNGCAGAACCTTCTCCGTAATCCCTTTCACGGGTCCAGGTCCCGTTCCGCATCCACTCCACCACCGAATCCGGTTGNTCCTGGCAAAGATCACTGCCGAAACCAATCTGATCGGCACCCATCAATTCTGCGGTTCGTGCTANCATTTCACAGAAACTTTCCAGGGTGCATTCCGATTTGTCTTTGAGATGGTGAGGATACATTGAGAATCCGAGCATCCCCCCGTTTTTGGAAAGTTCTTTTAGGACCCGTTCCGATTTGTTTCGTAATGCAGGATGCCAAAACGAAGGATTGGCATGGGTAATGGCGATGGGTCTTTCAGAAATTTCAATCGCTTCCAGGGTTGAACGNTCGGCGGAGTGACTCATGTCCACAACCATCCCCACACGATTCATCTCGCCGATCACCTGCTTCCCCATGCGGGTGATTCCGGGATCCTCATTTTCATAACATCCGGTCGCCAGCAGGCTCTGGTTGTTGTAGGAAAGCTGCATGAAACGGATTCCGAGACCGTGGAGGATTTCCACCAATCCGATGTCATCCTCGATGGGAGAACAGTTCTGGCAGCCGAAAATGATGGCGGTCCTGTTCTCTCTTGCTGCAGCCTGAACCTCCTCGGCACTTCCCGCGGGTCGAATGAGATCCGNAAATTGNTCNAATCTCCTGTTCCACGCGATGATGTTTTCAACCGTTTCCCGAAAATCTTCATGGTAGGTGATGGTCACATGCACGGCGGTGACTCCGCCCTCACGAAGCTGATTGAAAATCTTCTCAGACCAATTGTTATATTGGAGGGCATCGATGATCATCTTATAAGACTAAGAATAAAGTGATCGTAGAGGTTTTGGGATGATGNTCTGTGGTNAATGATGNATTTAGAAAAAACTCTGGAGGGATGAGTGACCCGGTGATTCAGTTGTAGGTTTTGCTTTCTCCATCTCCGAATTCCGGNCGTGCGATCGCCGTGATCATCTGCTCGAGTGTCACTGATCCGATCACTTCTCCATCCTGCACAACCCTGGCACTCTTTTCTCCGGATTGATTGAGCACCTGCAATGCGTCTTCAATCACTGTGTTTTTATCAAGGGAGGGACCACTTTCAGATGCTTCTCCATTCATGATTGATTCTACACGCAAGACTCTCGAACGATTGATATCTTTGATGAAATCAGAAACATATCCATCTGAAGGTTTGAGAACAATCTCCTGAGGACTGCCTTTCTGAACAATCTCTCCGTCACGGAGGATGGCAATGTTGTCACCAATTCGCAGCGCTTCATCCAAATCGTGGGTGATGAAGAGGATGGTNTTATGCAACTCTTCCTGCAAAGAAAGCAGAACATCCTGCATGTCGGTTCGGATCAAAGGATCCAAGGCTGAAAAGGCTTCGTCCATCAACAGGATTTCAGCATCCGTCGTCAGTGCACGGGCCAATCCCACTCGCTGCTGCATACCTCCTGAAAGCTGATCCGGGAAATGCCTTTCGTATCCTGCCAGACCCACCCGCTCGACCCATTTGCTGCTGCGTTCCAGTGCTTCATTCTTTGGAACATTCTGAATCGTCAAACCGAAGGCAACGTTGTCTGCAACCGTGTAATGAGGCAGCAAGGCAAATTTCTGGAACACCATCGAGGCCTTCTGCTTTCTAAACTCCCTTAATTCATTCTGATTCATCCCGAGCACATTTTGTCCATCGATGATGATCTCACCGGTGGTCGGCTCAATGAGTCGGTTGACATGCCTGATCAACGTGGATTTGCCGGAACCAGAAAGTCCCATGATGACNTGAATTCTCTGTGCAGGTACGTCCAGATTCACATCAGTCAGGGCAAGGACATGACCGTGCTTATCAAGCAAATCTTTCTTGGAAATTCCGTTTTTGACTCTTTCCACCATAGAGGACGGGCTTGAGCCAAAAATTTTGTACAGGTTCCGGATGGTGACCTTGGGTTCTAATGCTGAGTTATTCATGGCATTAGTTGTATTCATTCAGATACTTTTTCAACTTTTCCTATGCTTCTGCAGACGATCACCATATTTCTGCGATACTCGGTCAAAGATGATCGCCAATGCGACTATGGCCAGACCGTTCATCAACCCAAGCGCCAGATATTGATTGTTAATGGCCCGAAGCACCGGTCTACCGAGTCCAGGCACACCGATCATGGAAGCAATCACNACCATTGCCAGTGCCATCATGATTGTCTGGTTCACCCCTGCAAAAATATTGGGTAATGCCAGAGGGATCTGAACACGGAAAAGTTTCTGACGATCATTTGCCCCAAACGCCTCGGCAGCCTCCAGGACTTCCTGATCCACCAGCCGGATACCTAGATTTGTCAGACGTACAATGGGGGGCATGGCATAGATACAGACCGCCAACAAACCCGGCACCTTGCCAATTCCAAGCAGCATGATGATGGGAATCAGATAGACAAAACTGGGGATGGTCTGCATCACATCTAGAACAGGGGTGATGGCGGATTGGACACGCTCTGATCGTGACATCAGAATTCCAAGCGGAATCCCTATCGCGATACAAAGTAATGTGGCCACTGAGATGATGGCCAAGGTCGCCATCGTATCTTCCCACATTCCGAAATAACCGATGACCAGGAANCAGGCGATCGTTCCTGCAACCACATACCAGCTGCGGGAGCCAATCCAGGCCAAAGCCGCAAGCCCCACAACGATGACGGGCCAAGGAGTATTGACNAGCAGNTTGTCCAGCCAGACCAGNAAATAGAGTAAAGGTTCAAAGAAACCTTCGATTCCATCACCGTAAGCCCTGGAAAAATCACGAAAACCCAGATCAATTGCCTTCTTAAGATCTCGCAATCCCTGACGTTCCATCGTCGGGAATTCGTCTAACCATTCCATATCAACACCTTATGCAATTGAACATGATATACACAGCTCACCGCNCAGGAAATGANNNCTGCCANTGAATCNGNAAACAGCTGACGTTNAAGNTCAGCTGTTCCGATTTNAATCAANATTGAAACTGTTAGAGTGAGGCTTTTACTTTTGCAGCAACACTTGAGGAAACCCACTTGGTCCAGACATCTTCGTGCTTCTGCAGAAACTCGATTGCAGCATCAGNACCGCCAGCCTGGTTATCTGCCATATAAACCAGCATGCCATTCATGACGGCNCCAGGATAAATACGGTTATTCAGATAATCCACTGCAGGACCACCNGCCCTCTTGAANCGNTCGGTAATCACGGTATTNACTTCAGANTNAGTCCAGGCNGAAGGCTTTGGATCGGCACATTCCTGCTCGGNTTTAACGATGCATCCATCCCAGTTATCACTTCCGGCGAAAGGAACTCCAAATGGAACCGGAACCATATTGTATTTCCCGATCATGGACGTAGGAGACCAGTAATACCCAAACCAGTTTTCGCCCCTCTCAACCGCCTTTGCCATTGAGCCATCCAAACCTGCGGCTGAACCCGGATCAACTAAAACCCAACCTTTCTTTTCCATCTCAAAAGCTCGAAAAAGGTTGGCATTTGCCAGCTGACATCCCCAGCCTGAGGGGCAACCTACAAATGCACCCTTTGAGGGATCCTCTTTATGTGGAAATAGATCTGGACGCTTCAGGATATCCAGTGCCGTTTTCAACTGAGGATATTTTTTCGCGGTATGAGGTGGTATCCACCA
>FUFK010076758.1_pt1 | contig 10784 bp, 13 predicted proteins | sample 1021851 | NCBI WGS metagenome assembly FUFK01 (sample SAMEA51879418, study PRJEB19060) | metagenome
GCAGAAGGTAGGTTATTTTTTTTTGCCCATCTTCTGTTTCCATCCATAACGATGGCAACTGTNTGAGGGNAAGACATTATATTGTTAATAAATCCTTTTCTTTAGANGCTAAAGAAGAGTCAACNTGATCAATAAATTTGGTTGTTATATCTTGGATATCTTTTTCAGAATCAGAAATATCGTCTTTTGTTAGTTCTCCCTCTTTTTCAAGGTTTTTCATAGCTGTTAGTGCATCTCTTCTAACGTTCCTTATTGCAATACGACCATTTTCAGCTTCTGCTTTAGCTTTTTTTGTTAAGTCTATACGTGATTCTTCAGTGAGTGGNGGCATGATNATTCNTATNACATCNCCTGCNACNGTAGGATTTATTCCAAGATCAGATTTTTGAATTGCCNTNTCAATTTCTTGAACTAAGCCNTTATCCCANGGTGATAGNCTTAAGGTTTTTGAATCTTCAACAGTTATAGANCAACATTGATTTANTGGNGTCATATTTCCATAGTAATCAACCATAATGCCATCAAGCATTGCCGGATTTGCCCTACCAGTCCTAATTTTTTTTAGATTGTCACTGAAATTATTCAAGGAAGACTGCATCCTATCAGTGCAAGATTCTAAGATTTCTTCGTAGCTAGCCATTTGAAATTAATGTACCTATATCTTTACCTTTTACTATATCAAGTAAAGCGCCTTCTGACTCGTAATTGAAGACTTTTATATTCATGTTATTGTCCCGCGCTAAAGTTAATGCAGTAGTATCCATAACCTTAAGATTTTTATGAATTGCTTCGTCAAAAGTTAGTGATTTAAAAAATTTTGCTTCTGGATTTTTTTTGGGATCATCCGAATATACACCATCAACTTTTGTTGCCTTAAGCATAAGATCTGCATTTATTTCAACACCTCTTAAACAAGCAGCTGTATCAGTTGTAAAGAAGGGGTTTCCAGTTCCAGCAGTAAATATAACCACAAAACCCTCATCAAGAAGATGAATTGCAAGACGTCTATCGTAATGTTCAACTATCCCAGGCATTGGAATGGCTGACATTACCCTTGTTTTTATTCCATTTCTTTCTAATGAATCTCTTAATGCAATTCCATTCATTACAGTTGCTAACATTCCCATGTGATCGCCAGCTACTCTGTCAATTCCATCTTGATTTAATTCTTGTCCTCTAAACAGATTACCTCCACCAATGACTAATCCAACAGAGATATTTTGTTCAACAACACTTTTTATTTCTTTTGACATATAGTGGAGGATTTTGGGATCTATGCCTTGTCCAGCTATTCCTGCAACAGCCTCACCACTATACTTTAAAAGAATTTTATTTAACGAGAATTTTTTTGTCACTCTCCAACCTTTTTTCTCAAAAAGCTGATGATTTTTGAATTACCTAACAAATCTTTAATTTTTTTATCAGGGTCTTTGATAAATGGTTGCTCTACTAAAGCATTTTCCATTTTAAATTTGTTTAACTTACCAATTATTATTTTTTCTTTAATATCATCTGGTTTATTTTCATCAGCTAGGGTCGCCAATGCTATTTCTTTTTCTTTATCTAATATGTTTTGATCTATGTCATCTGGGTAAATAGCCATAGGGTTGTTTGCTGCAACTTGCATTGCAATATCTCTGCCCAAAGATTCATCACCAGAATCCATCTTCACAATAGCTGCCAACCTATTGTCTGAATGTTTATATGAAGCTAAAACACCGCCTTCTATTGACAACTTTTCAAAATATGAAATCTTAATGTTCTCTCCTATCTTTTGGATAATTTCTAAGAGTTGAGCATTATATTTTTCATTGAGATCTTCTAGATCTGAAGGTGTTTGCTCTTTACAAAAANTNGTAAGATNATCTAAAAATTTTTGAAAACTTGCGTCCTTTGCAGCAAAATCAGTTTCGGTNTCAACTTCAANGATAAAAGANNCATCANCAGATGANCCNATTACAATTGCNCCTTCNTTTGTTGCNCGTCCTGATTTCTTTTCAGCCTTTAAGACACTCTTTTTTCTTAAAACTTCAATAGCTTTTTCAATATCTCCATCAGATTCCATTAGAGCTGTCTTACAGTCCATCATAGAGATACCTGTTCTCTCTCTGAGTTCTTTAACTAACTGAGCAGTAACCATTATTTTTTAGTAGTTGTTTTTTTGGCAGGNGCTTTTTTGGTTGTTGCAGCTTTTTTGGCAGGTGCTTTTTTGGTTGTTGCGGCTTTTTTGGCAGGCGCTTTTTTGGTTGTTGCGGCTTTTTTGGCAGTTGCAGCTTTTTTGGTTGTTGCAGCTTTTTTAGTTGTTGTTTTGGCTGTCTTTTCCTCTACAGCTGGTTCTACTTCTTTAGCTTCTTCCGTTGCAATTTCAGTAGTTTTAACAGAAACAGTTTTTGTTGCAGTATTTAAAGAAAATACTTTTGGTCCTTTATCTCCATCAAGTTTTTGCACCAATCCTTGTTTTCTTGCCGAATCTTGTCCTGAATTAATTGCCTCAGCCATAAGATTTAGGACAAATTTAATAGTTTTTGCGGAGTCATCATTTATTGGAATAAAGTTTGTTAAATTTGTTGGATTACTGTTTGTATCAACAAGACCATAAACTGGTATTCCCATTTTTATTGCTTCCTGAACTGCTATTTTTTCACTTTCAACATCTATAACAAATAAAGCATCAGGTAATCCTTTCATATCTTTAACACCATCGAAAACTAGCGAAAGTTTTTTCATTTCTTTTTCAAGCATTACAGCCTCTTTTTTGATCATTGAATCAAGCTGTCCAGAAGATTTATTTTCTTCATACTCAAGCAGTTTATTGATCGGTACTTTTATTGTTTTCCAGTTTGTTAACATACCTCCAAGCCATCTGTGTGATATATAAGGCATGCCTGTTTTTTCACCGAAATCTGTCACATAACTCGAAGCAACTCTTTTGGTACCAACAATCATGATTTTATTTCCAACAGACGAGAATTTTCTAAATGTTTCATATAGTTCAACTATTTTTTCCTGAGTTTTATAAAGATCAATGATGTGAATGTTATTTTTTTCACAAAATATATAATCCTCCATGTGAGGATTCCAAAATCTCTTTCTGTGCCCAAAATGCGCACCTAATTCAAATAGTTCTTCTATGCTTATGTTTACTTTACTCATATAAGTCTTCAATTAAGGTCTGCATATAATAAAGGTTTTTAGGCTTTTGGTAAAACCATTTAACAACTTTTAATGCACCTTGTGCATAAATACTTCCATTTGAGGCAGAATGCTTTAATTCAAGCTCCTCTAAATCATCAAATATTTGAATTTTGTGCCAATTTCCAGTCTCACCTTCTCTCAAACTTTCAATTTCTGATTCATGCAAGTTTGCTAATTCTGCAAAACTTAAAGCTGTCCCAGATGGTTTATCTAGCTTTGATTTATGATGCTTTTCTGAAATTTTAACTTTTTGAGAATTATTAAAATTTAATACTTTTTTTACTAAATCTTGTAACAAAGCAATTACTAAGGATGTGTTAGGAGCTATAAAAATAGGCATTTCTTGAGAGAGATTTTCAATATCATCTAATTCGTGGTTTGTTAAACCAGTTGTACAAAATAAAATTGGTTTTTTTAATTGTGTATATAAACTAATTCTATCTTGTATCTTTTCTCTTGTAGCAAAATCAATGATGCAATCGAAATCATGACTGATCGTAGCTTTAAAAATTTTATTATCAGCTTTTCCAAAATGAAATTTTCCTACATCTAGGTCTAATGCCTTAGAATTTTCATGGACGATANAATTGGTAATTTCAATATCATTATAATTANTGGCTTCTTCTATTACTGCTCGGCCCATTTTGCCTGATGCACCAATTAGACAAATCTTTATCATTTAAATTTTTTATTAATTTTTGAGGTGAAATTTGATGCTTCGTGAAAATTTTTATTAGCATCGATAAACGCATCTTCAATTAATTTTTTTTGTTTCGAAGAGAGTTTTGATGGTGTTTCAACAACAACTCTCACGAAAAGATCGCCAGTTGTTTTGCCACGCAAAGAGCCTGCACCCAGATCTCTTAACTTAAAAATTTTTCCTGTTTGAGTTTCGGGAGGAATTTTCAAAAGAACTTTTTTACTTAAAGTAGGGACTTCTATCTCTCCTCCTAATATAGCTTGATCAACACGAATAGGAACCTCACAGTAAAGATGGTTTCCTTCTCTTTCTAAAAATTCATGTTTTACAACTTGAACAACAATAAAAAGGTCTCCATTCTCGCCACCGTATTGACTTACTTCTCCTTCACCAGAAAGTCTAATTTTATTTCCTGTGTCTACTCCAGCTGGAATATTCACTGAAACTTTCTTATTAGATGTAGGCAGCCTTATTTCAACATCTTTTCCAAAAACGGCTTCTTCTAGCGTCATTTCATAAGCCATTTGAATATTTCTTCCTCTGGGTGGTCTTCTTGTGCCGCCTCTTCCAAATATATCTCCAAAAATATCACCAAATATCTCATCACCAAAAATATTATTAAAGATGTCGTTTATATCGACATTCTGAAAACCTGATTGTCCAAAGTTGCTACTAACGCCTTGATGACCAAACTGGTCATAAGTCTGTCTTTTAGATTGGTCGCTTAGAACTTCATAAGCTTCAGCAGCTTCTTTAAATTTTGCTTCTGCCTCTTTATCGCCTGGATTTTTATCGGGATGATATTTAATTGCTAATCTTTTAAAGGCTTTTTTGAGTTCTGGAGCTGATACATTTCTGTCAACTCCAAGAATCTCATAGTAATCCCTTTTCACAATTATTTATCTTTATCGTCATCAACTTCTTTGAACTCAGCATCAACAGCTTCATCAGCCTGATCTTTATTTCCTTCATCATCAGAATTTTCTTGGGCCTGAGCTTGTTCTTTTTTGAATAATTTATCTGACAAAGGTTGCGCAACTTTTGATAATTCTTCCACAGCCTTGTCGATATCTTCTTTATTATCGGACTTACATGCTTCTTCAACTTTTTCAATTGCTTCAGTTAAAGACTTAGTTTCATCTTCAGATAATTCTTCTTTATTATCTTCCATAGCTTTTTTGGTAGAACTTGCTAATCCATCTGCCATATTTCTAGATGCTATTAANTCTTCGAACTTTTTATCTTCTTCNGCATTCATTTCAGCATCTTTAACCATTTTTTCGATCTCTTCCTCTGAAAGACCACTACCACCTTGGATNGTGATAGATTGCTCTTTATTTGTTGATTTATCTTTAGCTGATACATTAATTATTCCGTTAGCATCGATGTCAAAAGTAACTTCAATTTGAGGTGTGCCTCTTGGCGCCGCTGGAATATCGGTCAAATTAAATTGACCAAGTGACTTATTATCTGATGCTTTTTTTCTCTCTCCTTGAAGAACATGGACAGTCACGGCTGTTTGATTGTCTTCAGCAGTTGAGTAAACCTGAGATTTATTTGTTGGAATAGTAGTATTTTTTTCAATCATAGGTGTCATTACTCCACCAAGCGTTTCTATTCCTAAAGTTAATGGTGTAACATCCAAAAGCAAAACATCTGATCTTTCACCACTTAGAACAGCTCCTTGAGTTGCAGCTCCTAGAGCAACCGCTTCATCTGGATTTATGTCCTTTCGTGCTTCTTTGCCAAAAAAGTCTGCTACGGCTTTCTGCACCATAGGCATTCTGGTTTGACCACCTACAAGAATTACTTCATCGATATCTTTTGGTGCTAATTTTGCATCTTTNAGGGCAGTTTTTACGGGTTCCAAGCTTCTTTTTACTAAATCACCTACGAGAGATTCTAATTTTGCTTTTGTTATTTTATGAACAAAATGCTTAGGTCCACTTGCATCTGCAGTTATGTAGGGCAAATTTACTTCGGTTTGATCAGTAGTAGATAATTCAATTTTAGCTTTTTCTGCTGCTTCTTTGAGTCTTTGCAAGGCCATAGGATCTGTATTCAGGTCAAAACCTGACTCACTTTTAAACTCATCAATAAAATGTTTNATTAGTATTGAGTCAAAATCCTCNCCACCTAAATGTGTNTCTCCTGAAGTTGAAATAACCTCAAATTGATATTCACCATCAACATTCGTCATTTCAATGATAGAAATATCAAATGTTCCCCCACCTAGATCATAGACAGCTATCACACCATCTTTCTTCAATTTATCTAGTCCAAAGGCTAGTGCTGCAGCTGTTGGTTCATTGATAATTCTTTTAACTTCTAAGCCTGCTATCTTTCCTGCAGCCTTTGTAGCTTGTCTCTGGGAGTCATTAAAATAAGCAGGTACTGTTACTACTGCGCCATCGACTTTTGCACCTAAATAATCTTCAGCTGTTTTTTTCATTTTCTTCAATATTTCAGCAGAAATTTGAGGTGGAGCCATTTTATTACCATCAACCTCAACCCAAGCATCCCCATTTTCAGCTTTCACAATGCCATAAGGTGCTGATTTCATATCTTCTTGGATATATTCGTCATCGAATTTTCGTCCAATTAATCTTTTTACTGCAAATAAAGTTTTGTCTGGATTTGTTACAGCTTGACGTTTTGCAGCTTGCCCAACTAAAACTTGCTTATCTGAGGAATATGCAACAACAGATGGAGTAGTTCTGTTCCCCTCAGCATTTGATATAACAACAGGCTCTGAGCCCTCCATAACGGAAACACATGAATTTGTAGTTCCTAAATCTATACCTATAACTTTTCCCATTTTTATTCCTATTTATTGTTTTTTAAAAAGCGTGAATTATTTCTTATTCACTACGACAAGAGCTGGTTTGACGACTCTTTCATTAAGTGTCCAACCCCTCTCAAGGGTATTAGTTACAAAGTTGTCTTTCTCCCCAGGGTTGTTGACCGTAGAAACAGCTTCGTGTTTTTCCGGATCAAACTCTTGCCCTGATGGATTTATGGGAACTATATTAAAATTCTCAAGAGTTTTTTCAAAAGAATCTAAAATTAGCAAAATGCCTTCTTTGTCAATTTTTTTTGAGTCCTCAGAATTTTCAATCGATTTCTCAAGTGAAGTAATGAGTGGAATGATTGAAAGCAGAAGTTCAGAATTTGCGTATTTTAAAGCATTAGAAATTTCGTTGGTTGATCTTTTTCGAAAATTTTCTAATTCTGCAACTGCTCTTAATGTTTCTTCTTTTTGCTTTTCCACTTGCTCAAGAAGCTCNTCATAGGTAAGGCTATTGAGATCTTCAGAATCATTTGATTCTACTTTTTGTTCCTCTTCATTCTGATTCTTAGCTTCTTTTTCTTCTGACATTATTATTTTTTAACTTTTTTAACATAAAGCACAATGCTTTGATCAAGTAATTCATAACCATGTTTGGCTGCAATCTCTCTCTGCTTGTTTTTAATCTCTTCGTCGTANAATTCTGTTGTTTCACCAGTATCTACGCAAACCATATGGTCATGATTTAATGGATCATTAAGCTCATAAACAGATTTATTTGACTCAAATTGATGTTTAACAACTATCCTTGCATTTTCGAATTGTGTTAAAACTCTATAAACAGTGGCAAGACCAACGTCATAATTATTAAGAACTAGCTCTTTATAAATCTCTTCAGCAGTGAAATGATCTTCAGTGCCTGAAGTTCTTTGAAGAATTTCTAAAATTTTTATTCTAGGTAAAGTTGCTTTTAAGCCAGCTTCTTTTAAATTTTTATTGGTTTTATCACTCATAACATTTATTCTATCTCAAATGAAAAAAATACTGATCATTATTATATCTTTATTAATTTATTCTTGCTCAAATACAAACCTCTATAGGGTAACAATTACACAAGGCACAGTTTTTGCTCAAGAAGACATAGACAAATTAGAAATTGGTATGACTAAAGATCAAGTTTCATTTGTAATGGGTCAACCNTCTTTCGAAAACTTTTTTGAGAAAAATGTTTGGAACTANATCTATAAAATTACAACTGGTGATAATGTTGACATGGAAAAGAAGGTAAAACTTATTTTTGATGAAAAAAACCTGCTTAGTGAAGTGGTAATAATTAAGATTTAATTTCTAGAAAAATCTAATATCAAATAGTATCTGCAAGTTTCCTAAAGTCCATATGACCATCAAGAAAACTGGACTGATTACTTTAAGAATGAACACCCATAAGCTCATTAGAGCTTTATTGTGAATGCCCATGGTGTCTGCATCAATAACTTTTTCCAGTCTCCAGCCGACAAATACAGACATACCTGTGCCCACTAAAAGCAACAAGAAGTCGTCTGCAAAATATTTCATGGCTTCGAATGGATTATCAAGAGCTCCGATTGATAGATTACTCCAAACATTATGTCCAGCTACACTTATCAGCGATAATAGAAAACAAAATGCAACAACATAGGTTGATGCTTTTGCTCTCGTCATTGAGTGTTTTTGTGTTAAGTAGGCAACACTTGGTTCAAGAATAGAAATCATTGAACTAAAAGCTGCCACTGCTAAAAGAAAATAAAATAATGGGCCAACAAATTGTCCAACAGAACCAAGCTGAGCAAATACTTCGGTCATTGTTACGAAAACAAGAGTATCACCAGCGTTAGGGGAAAAACCAAGACCCAAGGCTAATGGAAAAATTGCCAAACCTGCAAGGAGCGCTACACCTGTATCAGCTGTTACGACCACTGCAGANGCCTTTGATACTTTTTGATCAGAGGGCATATACGATCCAAATGCCATTAAAGTGCCCATGCCTATACTCATTGAGAAAAATGCTTGTCCTATAGCAGCTTGAATAGTTCCAGCTGAAAAATCTTCAGCTTTCCATGAGAATAAATAATTAAGTCCACTTGAAAAATCACCTGCTACTGCTCCGTAGCCAACCATGGCTATAACAAGAACGAAAAGCATAGGCAGTAAAAATCTCATAGCTTTATCAATCCCCTTATCGATTCCATTAGCTACTACAAAACCTGATGCAAATAAAAATAAGGAAAACCAAAACGTCATTTCCCAGAAATTTGCTTTTTCAGCCTCATAGACTGCCGCTGCAGCACCTGTTTCTAAGCCAGCAGCTGATATAAAGCCATAATTAATGACAAAACCAGCGATAACAGCGTAATATCCAGCAATAATTAAACTAGCAAGGATTCCACCATATCCAACGATACTCCATTTAGAAGATGACTTTGATTTCTTGGCTAATGTTTCAATCGATGAAACTGGGTTACTTTTACCTTTTTTACCAATAAATACTTCAGCCATAAATACTGGCANACCTAGAGTTATAACAAAGAAAATATATAAAAGAACAAATAATCCTCCACCATTTTCACCTGCTTTGTAAGGAAATCCCCAAATATTTCCAAGACCGACAGCAGAACCTGTCGCCGCTAATAAAAAAGCAGTATTGTTATTCCATTGACTTGATTGTGATGCCATAGTTTTTTCTATTGGTTAGTAAATATAAACCCAATCATCAGTAAATGGCAAATTCTGATTGAAAAAGTTAGGTGGAATCTTATTTCTCTGTACCAATCAGTCTTTTCAATTAGTTTTCTCTCTGAAAAATAAATGTATTCATAGATTAAAAGAAGAATAAAAAGACAAAGAATTGAATAATTTTCAGCAGAAAATGTAATGAAAAGTGACAAAAGAAAAACTGAAGAAAAAATAATTATTGAGCTTAGAATNGATTCATTTGATTTTATCGATAACCCCCATAATGTGCCTGCCATAAATGTNGCCATCATNATTGACCATGTGAAAAAAAACAGAATCAAATAATAATCGAATGCTATTTTTGGTGATATCCAAGATATTATGGGAATTAAAATGAAAGGTATAAGCCCTGAATAGCAAAATATTTTTACCTGATCTTGTAGAATCATATCTATGAATAGTAAAACTGTAGCAACAAATAAGAAAGCCAGATTTGATTTTTTTCTGGAAGAAACTTTTGTTGCTGGTTTAATGCTTGAAGGGTGGGAAGTTAAATCTTTAAGGGAAGGTAAACTTAATATTAAAGAAGCGTATATNAAAGATATAAAAGGAGAGCTTTTTTTGGTTGGTGCTAGAATTGACCCAGCCAGCTATATTAATCAAAAAGATCAAACAGAGCCTGGACGATTTAGAAAGCTATTACTTAATAAAAGAGAGTTAAAAAATATTTTATTTGCGATATCAGCTAAAGGGCAAACTTGCGTGCCTGTTAAGCTTTTCTGGAAAGGACATCTTGCCAAATTAGAGATAGCACTAGCGAAAGGTAAAAAGAATATCGACAAAAAACAAACTAAAAAAGTTGCTGACATTCAAAGGGATGAAGAAAGGGCTTTAAAAAAGTTTAAATAAGCTTTATTATTCCCGGTTCGGGGGCGTATTAGGCTTTGACGTCTACCACGGAACCCAAAGCGCATATCGAGCAAAAACATAACTCGTTAAAATTTGTTTAAAAATTTAGTTGCAGATAACTACAACTATAGATTGGCAGCTTAATGTCAACCTGCTATCATTTGTGGCCTACAACATTTGATAGTGGTCATTTTGTAGGAGTAGCTTTATGGCTTGTCCAACTATAGAGTGAAATTTTGGACTATGCTTAGTATGTCTTGATCATCAGGCTATACTAAAGATGAAATTAATTGATGAATCTATATATGTAGAAGCTCGGGGAAAGTGATGACGGACGTGGGTTCAAATCCCGCCGCCTCCACCAAGCAAAAGGAAAATATTAATGGCAAATTCAAAATCGGCTGACAAAAGAGCCAGACAAAATAAAAAAAGGTATGAACTTAAGCATGCCCAAAGATCTATGGTAAGAACTTCTGTTAA
>FUFK010042614.1_pt1 | contig 10780 bp, 20 predicted proteins | sample 1021851 | NCBI WGS metagenome assembly FUFK01 (sample SAMEA51879418, study PRJEB19060) | metagenome
GATGCCATATTAAATTGGGTCTATTTCTACCCAAACACTATTTGTGTTTGGATCTATTTCACTCCATGTTATTGCCGTTGCATCCTTAACAGTTATAGTCAAAGGCGTTGCATCAGGCGTTACATTTGCTTTACCGATTAATGTAACACTTCCTGTGTTTAACGTCAATCGGTTTTGAGATACGTTCACATTAGCAGCTGCATTAATTACTACACTTCCTGCAGCAAGAGTTAAACCACTTCCTGCAACAGTTACATTAGCTGCAGCATTAATTACTACACTTCCTGTAGATGCTGTTAAAGGACTTCCTGTTACATTAACAAGAGCTCCTGCTAATGTTGTTGCTGCTCCTATAGATAGTGTTAAAGGACTTCCTGTTACGTTAACTGAAACGTTAGGATCAAATACTGTGCTCGATATCGGAAGAGCAGATATGGCATTAAAACCGAGCATTTATTACGCTCCTTTAGGATACTTAGTTTTTACAGCTTGTCTATCTTCTTGAAGTTTAGTTAAAGTATCACCACCGTCTAACAAAGCATGAACACATTCTTCAACAGAAGGATACTCAGCTTGTCTATTTCTTTTCCATTCTTCCGCATCGTACTCAGCTTGAACTTCAGCTAGTTTTGCTTCTATATCAGATTTAGAGATTGGCGTAGTATTATCATGCCAAGTTATTTTATCTGTGTCATTGTCTATTACTGTAAACGTAGCATTAGGATTAATTTTATGTATAGCTATATGTATAAGATTATGTATCATGCTGCTACCTCAAATAATGTTATAAAAGATGGAACTGCAACATCACCTGATGTATTTCTTGCAGGTTTATTTATAAAAATTGTATAAGTAGTTGATAAAACTTCCATTTGTATTTTNTACGTAGTTGCACTTGTTGTTGATGGAGTATCTAATACAAATCCACCTGTTGTATTCAACCAATAGTTATTTGTGTTTGCCATAGTCCCTAAAGGAAAAGTTGCAGTTGATGATGATGCTGCTGTACTTACTCCTATGTCTGTGCTACCTCTTACTAAATAACCTTTAAAACCTTCACCAGCTGCGTTATTAAAATTTATAGATGAATGAACAAGAACTTTATTAGAAGATGAACTTGGTGTTATACTTGCGCTTAATCCAGTTACATCATATCTAGTGCCGACATTACAAGATTGAGATATAACACTGTCTATTTTAGTTTGAACAACTTGTAAAATTTTACCTGGTGCAAAGCTAGTTGCACCTGTACCACCATTAGCTGCTGGCAAAGTTCCTGTAACATTGCTTGCTAAGTTTAATAATTGATTTGGTCCTAGTCTAGTTAATGCCATAATTTATCCTATTCTATAATTTTGTATGCTCCAAAGATTGTTCTTTCATCACTATCGTTATAAAATTGTGCATTACCACTAGCAACACTTACTTCGCCAAAACATTCAATATAATCACTAGAGCCATTCATATCTACAATTTGATTTATTACAGGTGTTTTATTATTTACATAATTACTATGATTATCAAATCTACTTGACCCTATTGTTGTTCCATTTTTTTTTAAAGAAACTACAGCAATAGCTAAATTTCCGTTACTTTCCGCTCTACACATTATTCTTGCATAAACAAAATATTTCCCAGCAGTTTGTGGAGTAAATCTATAATTAGTAGAATTGTCATAAGCATTATCGGTATCAAAAATTTCTGTGCTAAATTCAACTTTCGTATTTGTATTATTACTTACAACTTGTGCTGATTGTGGTCTTTTGGCTTCAAAAGCTGGAGTGTTAGCTCCACCAACAGCAGAGCCGTTGTTCTGTAATGTCCCTACGATATTTGTTGTGTCACCAGATGCACCGATAGTAATAGTATTAGAACTCTCGTTGATAATGTTATTACCGTCTGCGTCTTGTATCGTGTCTACTTTTAATATACTTGTCATTATGCTCCTATTTTATATCCTTCAAATACACTCATAGCTCCAAAATGTCCACCCGATGCATCAGTTGCTTCTAATGCACCATAGGCTTCTAAATAATCTCCTGCTACTAAATCTATAATTACAGAAACTACTACACCAGCCTCTCTAGGTGGATTAGCTGCAAAATTAAATTCACCTGTACCATAATTAACAGGAGAACTAATAGCAGAACCGTTTTTATATATAAACGCTTTTGCTACATCTAAATTAGTATTTGCTTCACTATCAATTTGTAATCTTAACAATACAAAATATTTACCATCACCCCCAGTAGGAACTGTAAATCTATAGTTTGTTGAATTATCATAGGCTGAATCTGTATCAATTACTTCTGTTGAAAATTGTGCTTTTGTAAAAGTATCATCTGAAACAGATTGATTAGAAATAATAGCTGCTGCAAAAGCTGGTCTATTGACATTAATAGTTACACCTGATCCAATAGTAATATTACCAGATCCAGAGCTAGTTGTTATTTCACCTACTTTTAATGTTCCGTTTGCCATTATGCCCCTATTCTATATCCTAAAAAATAAGATACATCAGATGTTCCTTCTGCATTTTTAGCACCACCTGATACTTGTCTTGTTTTAAATTCTACTGTATCACCTGCTGATAAATCAGCAGCCACTCCACATTGATAATTTATAGTTCCATTTTGACCTTGAAAATATCTTGAAGCTGTTAATCTAGTTGATGTATTTTTATATATCATCGCTCTTGCTTCATCTTCGTTTGTTAAATTTTGTAATTGAATTGCACCATAAAACCAATACTTACCAGCTTTACCTGATGGCACAGTAAATTTATAAGTGCTTGTATCAAAAGCAGAATCTGTATCCCATAATTCTGCTCCCATCTGAACTGTTGTATCAGTGCTATCAGATATAGATTGCGTTGAATTTAAATAAGCATAAAAAGAAGGATAGTTATGACCTGTTGCAGCACCATTTTCAAACGTAACTGTAGATGAATTAGTAGAACCAATAGTTAAATTAGTAGTTCCTGATACTGTATCAATAGTGTTTGTTTCTAACTTACTCATTATAAAATTACAAATGTACTCCCTGATGGAATCGTGATCGTACCACTAATAGTTACTGGTCCAACCAACGCTCCGTTTGTTGTTCCCGCCATTGACAATGATGTCAAAGACTGAGCATTCTTTACAAAAAAATCTGTAGATAAACTTGCTGCACCTACTGTTGCATCAGTTGGTTTTCCNATGTCAAAAGTATTACCAAGAACAATACCNAAAAAAGTATCNGAGCNNGCAGGGTTTCCTGTGAACGTAATCTGACTNCCCGATATTGTNAATGCANTTATCGGTTGNTGNACGACTCCTGANACAGANATAATTACNGATGCTTCTGTTTCTGGAGANACAGCNGTNCCANTGACCGTTAGATTAAACGGTCCCGCAGTTGATCCAGTAAACGATCCTGATATATCGTCNAAAATCTGATACGCTCCTGTGAGCGGAACTTTTCCTACGTAAGCCATATATTAATTCCTTATTCTGTTGGGATTGGATTGTCAGCCTTGACTTTTGCTACATGATCTTTCCATGTAGTAGTACCATNTACATTATCGTGGTACTGCATGTCGAGCTGGNNANNCNANTCACCGTAGGCCGCTCTTCTTGCANNTCTTNCAGCAGCTTGTCTTTCAGACAAATCAGCAGCAGAGTCTACAGNGTTCAGTTGCTCNTCAGTTGGTTGCGCTACACNAGAAANATTCCATTCNTTAATGTAAGGCCCTTGACCNTTNGAGTCATCCTGAAGCAAAACGTCCTTTGTAAAGTCAACNTCTGCTACGCCGTTATTAGCGCAATATTGTTTGACNTTGCTTGATAGTGATGCCATAGTTTTTCTCCTTATTCTCCGTTATCTATAACAGTGTTTCCTTCTGAAATCCACTGTTGAATTTCTTGGTAATCTTTGTTTGCTTCGTCTAGTGGTACAAACATTACAACATTATCTTTTTTCATTTCATAATATTCAAAGTTACCACTAAAAATATTATATTTTTTTTCTACACTATTAATCATAATTATAACTCCGCATCTGCTACATAAGTAAAAAGTATTCCATATACACTTACTCCACTTTTATCTCTATAAACTCTTGCTACTTTAGTTTGACGACCTGTTCCATCTAATCCACCAGTAACATTTGCATTATTTGTAGAACCATTAGTAGCAGTAAATTCATTTACTTTTCCACTATTTCCAGAAGTATCATATAATGTAATTGTTGGGCTTGTTCTAAATTCAACGGGAAAAGTTAAATTAACTGTCCAATAAACATCACCTTGTCCACCTAAAATTGAATTAGTAGCATATCCTGGTGCGGAATAAGTACTGTAAGGCCAAGATTTTTGATAATACCTTTTACATCTGCTCATATTTACATCATAAGGCAAAAACTCAAAATCAGATGCAGATGATCCAACTTCAAGCTGAACCCCAGTTAACAACCACTCTTGGTCATTACTTGCATCGTATCTAAATATTCTTACTTCTAATCCAGTTGCACAAGCATCTGTTACAGTAAAAGATGGAAAAGTAATTCTGTTCCAACTTGTAGTAATAGCTTGTCCAGTTAATGATGTTAATAAAGTCAATCCACTAAATGTATCAGTTGAGTTTGCTCTGTAAACTTCAACAGAAACATTAACAGTAGATGTGCCAGTGTTTTTTACATAAGCTGATAAAGTACAAGTTTGACCTAATGCTGGTAATACATTTTTACTTTCAATTCTTTGTGAACAAATTCCATAACCAGATGAGCCGCCAGTAGTTCCTGTTATTTCAAATGAGTTTGAGAATCTTGCATCTGGTGTATCTGTTTTTTGCTCTTGTTGAGTTCCAGTATTTAGTTGCCATCTATCAATTGTTTGATAACCCGTAGAGCTAGAAGTTGTNCCTCTTTGAGCTATACTCATATCTCCATTTATAAAAAGATTTTTAAAATTTGGATGTAAAACACCAGCCGCTACTTTAGCACTCGTTACCGAGCTGTCTGTTATCGATGCTGATACTACTTTATCTATTGCCATAATTTTATGCTCCCATTAATGCTTGGATTTCGTCATCATCTAACCCCAAGTCTTTTAATTTTTGTTTCCCAGATGCTTTTTTAGTTTCATGGTTTTCTAAATTTGTTTTTAATTGTTCTAACTCAATTACATAATCAGCATCATCTTTGTTTTTTTGAGCAATTTCTTCTGCTGTCATATCCATTAATATACCATTAACTATTTTTTTCATTAACTCTCCTTAATCCCAAAAACAGTAATTTCTCCTGTGTTTCCAAAATTACCTGATGATGGAAAAAAATTTATATCTGTTATTTGTGCGTTATTTACTAATTGACCTTGAAAAGAATTTGCAATCATATATAAGCCATCACCTTGAATAGCTACCGATCTTCCAGAAAAACTAGTGTTCATGTTTGAAATATTTGGAATAAAAACATAAGCAAAAAAACTCAAATCATTTTGATTTGCAGTATTAGTGTTTTCATTTAAAATAAAATTTCCTGTGCTTTGTCCATTAGTACCACCAGTTAAAGAACCATTATAAGCATAATTACCAGCTACAAATGTTGATAAATATCCACTTGTTTCATAAGCTCCTCCTACTCCAAGTCTTGATCTTAATTGTACACTGCCATTTGCAAAATTTATTCCTGAACCAATTATAAAATAATTTCTGTAGGTTGATGAAAAGACACCATTAAAAGAAACTGTTGATGGAGATCCTGATATATCTGTTCTTGAAACTACTACTAATCCTGGTGATGATTTAATTAATGAGTAATCAAGTCTTTTTAATGTACCAGCATCTGATACTAAAAACTCGTCTGTGTCTGCGGGCTCGGAAGCTAATTCAGTTTGACCAGAGATAACGTTATCGTTAAGATGTTCACTTTCAACAGCGTCATCTGCTATTTTTGCTTCTGTTACTGCATCTGCAGCTAGTTCTGTAGTGCCCACTGATCCTGCACCAGGTTTATTTGTTGCAACAGCTCTACCTAAAAACACACAATACATTTCGTCTGTACCATTTGTTAATGCTGCGGATAGTGTAAGAGTTGTGCCCGATGCAGTATATGCTTTACCAGATCCTGGTTCTTGAACAATGTTGTTAATTACAAGACGAATATCATTTTCGTTATTTACGGAATGCGATAGAGTGTACGCAGTTTGAGAGTTAACAATAGTAAATACTTGTCTTTCAAAACTTATGAAGCTTCTTGCTGGGGCGTTTCCTAAATAGGCCATGAATCTCCTTACGTACTAATTGCATCGACAACAGACATCCAAACACTTAACGAACTTGCNGTGTCGGANTGTGCTTTCACCACGTCTCCCGATTCAATTACTATTTTACTTCCACCGTCTATAAGCTCGAGCGATCCACCCGCAACTATCGGTGCATTTTTAATTATATAGTGATCTTGTGAACCACCAGTTACTGAAGATGTAATAAATACATCTGCATTTATTGTTGATGTTGTTGTGTTGGCTAAACGAATAGAAATAATTGCATCATCAGAATTACTTGTGTGTACTACTGTTGCTGATGTTCCTACTGAGTTTAGACCGTATCTTTCAAAATCTTGTGCCATAATGTTTATTTACTACAAGGCGATTGACATTGCAACCACGAAACCTGCAGATACTCCTCCTGTTACTGTTAATGCTCCATTACTAGCTAGTGTTGCATCTCCTGATACAGCCACTTCTTGATAACTTGTGCCGTCTCCAACTAGTATTTTTCCTGAAGTATTATCAGGCATTTTAAATAATGTACCTACCGTCAGGTCTCCCATAGTAGATAAATTTGAATTAATTTTGTTACCAATGTTTGTAGCATGATTACCCATGAATCCATGCGANGAACATTGATAATATAAAATATTAGGTGTTTCTGAGTCTACAGCAATTTGTGTGTATGCACCAGACGATCCAGGAGTTCCATTTGTAGTTACACCTGTTGTATATGCTGTAGTTTTATCTGCTTCTAAATAAAAACGTAAAGGGTGTCCTGAGTTACTAGAATCAGCTTGATCAAATCTNTAGTAATATTTTGCACTTGAATCCGCACCAGAAAATNTTAATGCTGGTGATTCTAATCCATCTAAAAANTATGCATTACTACTAGAACTTCCNCCTGCTGGATAAGGATGATTACCTGTTTTAGAANCTACTTTAACAGTAATTATTTTTGGCGCTGATGAAGAACCATATTCTTCTGGATTTGGTAAACCTATCTTTGNACCTGGNACAGTACANAANACNTCTNTTGNACCTGCANNAAANTTNACANNAGCATCACTATTAGAACTGGAGATAANNTAAGTTCTAGNNANTGTGCTTGCNCCNGAATTTAAAGTTCCAAAACCAACTTCAAACTCTTGTTGTTCCNNTNTNNAANATACAATAGTATGTTGTATTNCTTCCACCAATTCCTGCAGAAAAAGTTTCAAAACCTGATACAGCTCCGGCTAAGTGTGAACGCACCTGTCCCTGTAGTCGTAGAATTTTCTTTAACCCTATCGTTAAGTATAAACGCCATATTTAATTCCTATTACGATGTTAAACTAATAATCGCATTTGATGGTGTACTTGGATCAGGGAATACAATAGTGAAGTCACCATTGGTCGCTGTCTTTGTTCCACCAAAATCTAAAACTACACACAACTTATCTGATTTATCATCGTTATAAATAACTCCATAAGCTGCACTAAAAGTTGCGCTTGAAAAAGTTAAATTAGCGAAATCAACTGTTGCAGTTCCTGTTCCAGTTGCAACTGCCTGACTCGCTAATGCTACTCCACCAGTGGTATATCCACTACCACCGCCAGAACTAACTTCGTTAGAAACTGATGAGTCATATACTGTAGCAGTAGCTGCGTATGGTGAACCAGATCCGGCTGTGTACAAAGCTAGTTTAAAAGAGTCGCCTCCACTTGCAAAATTATGCGTTCCTGAAAGTAATTCACTTTTAAAACTATGTGGTACTACATTTGCCATTTTTTATCTCCTTATTATGGTGATGGTGATTGCATTGGAGTACGAATAACACCATCTTGATATTCGTCTCTACGTCTTCTACCTTGTTGTTCGATAGAATAGGACGATAAAGCCCTTCTATATGAAGCTTCNTAGTATTGTAACATATCTGCTGGACCTTTCAAGTACCCATATGTTTCTGCTAAACATGCATATANTAACAAATCTTGATATTTATTAGACACATANGTCCCNACAGTNGAAGCTGGATTNGCCGTTGTNGGCAAAGTAGTGCTTGTTATACTCACTGGTTGTTTTACATATGCTAAAGTTATNTCATATGTAGANTTTGGAGTNGGTGCNACAACCCAAAAATTAGCNTCCCAATTAGCATAATATTTAGGTAAACCTTGAGCAGTTNCTGGAGTATCATAAAAAGCTGCCATNTAAGTAGTTTCTTTTTTTTCTAAAAATACCTGCACATTTGGAGTTTGTGTTGTATCTTTTAATTGAACATATCTAATTATTCTTAAATCTGATGGGATGGTTACATATCTGTTACCGCTAATTAGTGTAGATGTTGCATATACTCTATTGTCATCAGTGTCTGACTCTCTTTGTATTCTATTCTCTGAATTTTTTATAATTGTATCCAATATAGTATTAGATAACACAGTGTCATCAACCTCTGTATAATTTCTAATATCGGTTCTTAAATTATCTAAAGTATATGCCATTATTATTCTTTATATTTTGATTTTATCTTTTCTAATTTATGAACAGGAATTTCTGGTTCTGGAATGTCTTCATATAATTCTAAGTGTTCATCTTTACACTGACACTGTTTAATGCCAAATAGTTTTGCAATAAAATTTTTTATTTTTTTAATCATGATACTAATGTAACTGGTCCTGCTGACACAGTTGCTCCTCCTGATTCTTCTGTTATACTAGGTGTTACACCTAATGTAAACGTATACTTATTGGCTGTGGTCACAGTTATACTAAAACCACTAGAATTTTCATATGTTGTAAAAGCCACTCCTCCTGGACTACCTGTTACATTTCTAAATCTTACAGTATTACCACTTGATCTACCATGGTTCTCCTCCGTAACTGTAATTGTTTGTGATCCTGAAGTTATTGAAAATGGATTATTACCTAACATAGCAGCAACTGCCGGCTCTGTTCTACCGGGTCTAACATTTCTTAGTGATATTGCATCACCATTCATAGGTTTTGGTTCTAATTGTGGTTGCTTTGGTTCAAACTCTGACACATGCACAAATGATCCATTCCATTCTCTAACCATTTCTTCATAAGGAAACTCCATACCTGATCTATCAGATATTGCTTTTGCATATTTACCTGTTGCGTATTTTGCCATTATGTACCTGGGTAGTAAGCTTTAGGTGTAATGTATGTGCTAGAAGCTGACCCATCCTCCTGTAATGCTCTTTGAAATTCATCTTCGTAAATTAATTTCATACCCTGCATTAACTGTGGTGCATACTTCATTGATAAATAATATGCCAAACCTGAAACCATACACGGTACAAATCTAAATGGAACATCTGTTGCATTTGTATATGCACCAACGTCTTGAATTCTTTTTATAAAATAAAAGTGCATATCTTTAGATGCATTTGTAGAATCAGGTGTTGGATAAATATGAACTCTAACTTTATCGATAAATCTTTCTACCCAATATTGATTAGGTGTGCCTTTTGATAATTTGTTTGAAAAACCAGCGTATGTAGATCTGTCAACTTTAGTCATTGGACTATCTGATTGATCTGTTGAAGTTCTATTAGACCTTAACTGTGCCTCAAGGATATCGGACATACCTGTAATACCATTTGTTGGGGTTGTAACAGCACTTGTACCATCAGCACTTGATCTAAAAAAATCATAGTCTGATTGCCCCTCTATAAGATCCATATTCGTTTCATCTATTTCCCAATAGTGAATACCTCTATTGCCCCATTCCTGAAGCATTATATTTATAGATCTTCTAGATGTCTTTAACTGATAACCAGTTACGTTCTGAATACCCAGTCTCTCAAAAGCTTCCTCTATTATTTCGTCAATAGAAAAAGTTTTATCGAAAGTAGTTGTTCCCGAGGTAGTGTTAGCCATTTAACCTCCTAGCCAGTATAGCCGATAGTAACAGAATCTGTAGTAGTTAAATCTAAGTATACTCCTGTTTCAAATCTAATACCATTTCCTGGAACATAGATATCTAAACCTTCACTACTAAACTTAGCTTGGAACTGTAAAGAACCTGTAGCGTCAGTTCCATCGTGTAATTTTACTAAACAATTAGTTCCACCATGCGCTTGTATGTAAGTTACTCTACATGGTCCTAAATTTACACTACCACCTGTTATAGTTTTAAATCTTCCATCTGCTGTTAATGTACTAAACTTTTGATCTGAACTCATATTTTTTCCTTTAATTAAGCTGTGGGGCCGAAGCCCCACAAATTATTTATTAGCTTAAATTATTATTTTGCATGTACAAAACAGTAACAGTCGCTGCACCTGTAGTACCATCACCGTTAGCTGCTGTGAATGTAGCAGTTACAGTTTGATCAGATGTGCCGATATCTGTACCTTCAGTTTGAATCGTACCTCTAGTTGTTGCTAAAGCTTTTACGTTAGTAGCCGGTAAATACTCATCAGTATCACCTGCATTTCCAACTTGAACTGTTGCAGTTCCACCATCATTGTTAACAGTTGTAACGTTTAATATAACGTCAACGATTTGTGAATTTGCAGGTAT
>FUFK010724872.1_pt1 | contig 10779 bp, 9 predicted proteins | sample 1021851 | NCBI WGS metagenome assembly FUFK01 (sample SAMEA51879418, study PRJEB19060) | metagenome
TATTATCTTAAAAATCAATTACCTATTATTATTTATGGTGCGTTGTTTCAATAAAACAAGCATGGTGAATATTAAAATTGGCACAAAAAAAACGACCACCAAGGTGATCGTTTTTTATATCAATTATAGTAATAAAATACTAGAACTTCAGATGAGCGCCTAATGTTAGAAGTGACGCATCAGCATCGCTATCCATCATGGCATATTCAGCTTCAAAACTGAAATCTTGATTGACTGAGTATCCTAAACCGATACCACCAGCAATGCCAGTATCACTGATTGAGTCATTGTCACCGCCATCAAAATCAGCTTCTAATTCTGTTTTAGCAATACCGAGTTTACCTTTTGCATATAAGGCTGTGTTCGGGAAAGCATAGCGGTAAGTACCGTAGGCACCGTAAGTCTTGACGTCATACTCTCCATTGAAGCCACTATCTAGATCCGCATCATCTGATCCGACGTATTCTACTTCCATACCAAAGTTTGGGTCAAAGTTATAACCTGCATAGATACCATAAGCAGTTGGATCATCACCGTCTACATCAGTGTCAAACTGACCAATCTTAGCACCAACGTACGGCTGACCGGTATAACCATTACCGTAAGTAACAGCAGCTTGTGCACCAACGCTAACGAACGAACCAACAGCTAACGCGAGTAATGTTTTTTGTAGAGTTTTCATTGTATTCTCCATTAATTTAAATATGACAAACAAGTTATGTATTTATGTGAGCTTTTTGCTCTATCGTCCTGTTTGCTAACGATGGGTACATAGTAACAAACTATTTCAAACACTCTGTCAGTGTTTAATGNTATGCGAGTTAAGATTTGAAAGCGTTTATCAGTGTGTGGGTTACAAAGGCTGATATATGAAACTTTTTGTTACACATCACGTTTTTGTGCAATAATTCCTACTCATTAGCTTTCAGTTATCGTCATTTTTAAAGAAAAACAAGTTAAAGGACAATTCTATATGCCAGCTTCTATTAACACGCGGCTGCACACCGCGCTCTTACAACTCAAAGACAAACAGCAGTATCGTCAGCTACCAANTATTGAGCATCAGGGCCGATATGTGGTCAGTGGCGGTAATACTCTACTCAATATTGCCAGCAACGACTATCTAGGCTTGGGCAGTGATACTGGGCTTCAGCGTGAATTTTTTGACTATATAGAGCAGCAACCAACAATGTACCTGCCAAAAATGAGCGCCACATCGTCACGGCTCTTGACAGGCAATGATGCGCAGCTACAAGCGCTAGAAGACGAGCTGCAAGCATGGTATGAGATGGCAGAGACATCAAACAAAACTGCGACAAAATCAGCGCTAGTACTAAACAGCGGCTATCATGCCAACATTGGCATATTACCAGCGTTAACGGCGCTACCTGTCAAGACACTTATTCTTTCAGATACACTGATACATGCCAGTGTCATTGATGGTATTCGGCTTAGCAAAAGCAAGCTATGCGATTATTGTCGCTATCGACATAATGATTACGCTCATTTGGTGGAGTTGATCGAGCAAGCTGAAAATAATGTTGAGCGTATCATTATCGTCACCGAAAGCATCTTTAGCATGGATGGTGATCGAGCTGATTTGCAGGCCTTGGTCGAGCTCAAAGCCACTGACAGCCGCATTGAGCTGTATATTGATGAGGCGCATGCAGTCGGTGTGCTTGGCAAGCAAGGGTTAGGATTGGCTGAGGAAACGCAAACCCTTGCTGATATTAACTATTTGGTTGGTACTTTTGGTAAAGCGTTTGCATCGGTTGGCGCTTATATTTTATGTGATGAAACGGTTAAGTCATGGCTTATTAACCATATGCGCTCGCTAATTTTTAGTACGGCCCTGCCGCCAATCAATCATGCATGGACACGGTTTATTTTGGCAAAAATGCCGCAGTTACAGATGCGCAGACAGCATTTGGCACAGATTTCTTTGCAATTAAGCAAAGCGATCAGTCCTGAACATCGTGCATCATCAGCAGCACCCAATCCTATCTATGAATCGCCTATTGTGCCTTATATTTTGGGTGACAATGCGCGCACTATAGCCAAGGCACAGCAGTTACAAGCCGCTGGATTTTATGCCCTACCCATCAGACCACCGACCGTCCCTGCCAATACGTCACGTATTCGCTTGGTATTGAACGCCGCCATCACCCATGCCGACTGCGAGCGTTTGATGGCGCACGTAACAATATGATGGCAACTAGACTTTATTCATTACTGTAAAACAATAGGCTGAAGAAATACTATAAAACACCTTAGCGCTACGCCTAGTAGTACTGCGTCCACTACACCTCAATAATTTTTTGCAAATAAAAGGCTGATTTATTCAGTGATATTCGAATGGCAATCAGCATTCGATAAAGCAGGGTTTAGAGGCATAAAGCGATTAATGCCGCGTTTTCAAATATTATTTGCGCGCACTTCAATAGACCTTATGACGTGTCCTCACCTTGGAAATGGTGATAAAAATGAAATAAATAATCGTTAAACAAAGAAAATAGTACAGATAATATCGAGATATTGTCCGACTATTTGATACAGTTTAACAATATTTGGCCATTTTTCGTCTGTTTAGTCGCTTTTGCTCAGGTTGAGGACATGCCCTNATATCACCCATAAAAAAACGCACCTCGANAGATGCGTTTTTTTGATCTAACTACTTACCAATTCTACCATTCTCAAAAACGTGAGTAGCAAGGAAAACGGGCGTAAGGACTACATTGAGTAGACTAAGCGAGTTTGACAAAGCTAATCGCGTTTTTGGGTTTGGTATTACTTCTTGTCTTCGTCCACTTCAGTGAACTCAGCATCTACGACATCATCATCCGCTTGGGTAGCGTCAGCTGATTCTGTGCCTTGCTGGAACTGACCTGGGTCCATACCTTCCGCGCCAGCACCACTATCAGCGTAGATCTTTTGGCTGACAGGTAAGAAAGCGTTATCTAGCGCTTCAAGCTTAGCTTTGATATCGTCATGGTCGTCTTCTTTAGTCGCGGCTTCAAGATCAGAGATAGCAGTCTCTACTGATGATTTCTCTTCTTCAGTGACTTTATCTTCTGCTTCTTTAAGGGCTTTTTGTACTGCATGGATACGGCCGTCTGCTTCGTTACGCACTTGCGCAAGATTTGCAAACTTCTCATCTTCAGCAGCGTTCGCTTCTGCGTCTTGTACCATTTGCTCGACTTCTTCATCCGACAAGCCAGAGTCTGCTTTAATCTGGATACTTTGTGCTTTACCCGTACCTTTATCAGTCGCTGAGATGTTCATGATACCATCAGCGTTGATGTCGAAAGTTACTTCGATTTGCGGTAGACCGCGCGGCGCTGGTGGAATATCAGTCAAGTCAAAACGACCCAATAGTTTATTTTGGTTAGCAATCTTACGCTCACCTTGATAGACCTGAATGGTAACCGCTGGCTGGTTGTCTTCTGCCGTCGAGAACACTTGTGATTTCTTGGTAGGAATCATGGTGTTTTTCTCGATAACTGGCGTCATCACACCGCCCATCGTTTCGATACCTAGCGTCAATGGCGTGACATCAAGCAATAGTACGTCGGTTTTGTCGCCTGACAATACTGCGCCTTGGATCGCTGCACCTGCTGCTACTGCTTCATCAGGGTTAACGTCTTTACGTGGCTCTTGACCGAAGAAGTCTTCTACTTGCTTCTGTACTAATGGCATACGCGTCTGACCACCAACTAAGATGACATCATCGATATCGCCAACTTTTAGACCAGCATCTTCTAGAGCAATCTTACAAGGAGCCATCGTACGCTTGACAAGATCTTCCGTTAAGCTCTCAAGTTTTGAGCGGCTAATAGTGATGACCAAATGCTTAGGACCACTGCTATCAGCTGTGATATAAGGCAAGTTTACTTCAGTACTTTGCGCGCTTGATAGCTCAATCTTCGCTTTTTCTGCCGCTTCTTTTAGACGCTGCATCGCAAGAGAGTCGCCTTTTAGGTTGAAGTCTTGCTCTTTTTTAAACTCATCAACTAAATAATCGATAAGCGCGGAGTCAAAGTCTTCACCACCTAAGAAAGTATCACCGTTAGTCGCGAGTACTTCAAATTGCTGCTCGCCGTCTACATCNGCNATCTCNATGATTGAGATATCAAACGTACCACCACCTAAGTCATAAACGGCAACGGTGCTATCGCCTTGCTTTTTGTCCATACCATAAGCAAGNGCNGCNGCAGTTGGTTCGTTAATAATACGTTTTACATCAAGACCTGCGATTTTACCGGCATCTTTGGTGGCTTGACGCTGTGAGTCATTAAAGTAGGCAGGTACGGTTACAACCGCTTCTGATACGCTCTCACCCAGATAGTCTTCAGCTGTCTTCTTCATTTTCTTTAAGATTTCAGCAGAGACTTGTGGTGGCGCAAGTTTTTTGTCATTAATCTCGACCCAAGCATCACCGTTATCAGCTTTGACAATTTTGTACGGTACCATGCCAATATCTTTTTGCACGACTTTGTCATCGAAACGACGACCAATCAGACGCTTGATAGCGAACAAGGTTTTGTTTGGGTTAGTCACTGCTTGACGTTTGGCAGATTGACCGACCAAAATCTCATCATCTTTATAAGCGACGATAGAAGGAGTAGTACGCGTACCTTCCGCGTTTTCGATAATCTTAACGCTATCGCCTTCCATTACCGCCACGCATGAGTTAGTGGTTCCTAAGTCAATACCTATTACTTTACCCATAATTATTTGCTCCAAATGTTGTTAAATTTCTATTGGGGTTGCTTGCCGTTTTTGTGCGTTCAAACTATTTTTGCGTTCAAACTATCAAAAAAAAACTGTCAAAAACTCAAGCTAAAATCAAACTATCAGACCATATATNGTCACTTGTTGCTTTATATCGGTTTGCGCTAGTATTTTTTCAAGTCAATAACAGCGCAAAAATTTGCTTTTGTGTGATTTTTTGTGAATACCCTTACATTTAATAAGGTTTATTCGCTTGTTTTCTTTACTACTCTCACTTATTAGCTAAGCTTATTGGCCGACGCGAACCATAGCAGGACGCAGCAGACGACCATTTAGGCTATAGCCTTTTTGTAATACCGTACCAACCGTATCAGGCTCGGCATTTTCATCGATACCGACTGCTTCATGCAGATCTGCATTGAATGTCTCACCTTGTGGTTCGACAACCTCTACGCCGTTTTTGTTTAGTACATCTAATAGCGCTTTGTGCGTTAAGCGTACCCCTTCGGTAACAGGGTCGTCTGAGGTGGCGTTTTCGATAGCGCGCTCTAAGTTATCAACGACTTCTAACAACTCTTTGGCAAACTTTTGTAGCGCAAATCTTTTGCTCTTATCGGCCTCTTGCTCCATACGCTTTTGCGCATTATAAGTCTCAGCATTAGCACGGGCAGTGGTCTCTTTAGCCTGCTTGACTTCGCCTTCAAGCTCAGCAATGCGCGCTTCATAAACACTAATATCGATCTCGTTATCGATAGTGGCGTCATCGCCTGAGTTGTTTTGCGGGTCAAACTCATCCATCGTTTCTTGTAGGACGCTCTCATTGCGCTCAAGGTTACTGTGTGCAGCTTTTGCGCTATTGTCATCAGCTTGTAGATTTGGGTTTTGTTCGCTCATGATAACTCCTGATTATTTATGATAATTTTGTAATGCATTTAGGGTTTAGTGTCTTTTTAATGTCTTCGCTATAAACCATATTCAATAGCTGATTGATAAAGGTTATGAGGCCATATTTCAAGCTTAAAACCGAGGATTTTTTTAATTTTGAGGTTTAACCTCTATAAACCAAACTAGGACAACTCAAACCGCATTTAAAGCTAACTCATTATTTATAGTTTACTTTTCGCTCGTAAACGATTACCAAACGATACTTAAATTCACTTTTGATTGATTTATGATGACCTCACTGACTATTTACCAACTATTACTTATAAAAAATACTGAACTATAAACTAAATGATAGTAAACGATAGAAAGTACCGAAACCATAAATCCAAACCATNAAAGGCTATAAAAAGTCATAAAGACCGGTACTCAATAATGAGGAACACCATGCCAAGCTCTTCTATCACATCGCTTAATGCTTTGATAAATAAAGCGGCGGCGAGCTTAAACTCTAAGCCGACATTAGCTCCTCTAGAAGGCGTTAAACGCTATCAAGCGCACGAAAACCAAGCTGAGGCTGAGCACCTNAACGAAGGGGACAATAAATATAGACTCGTCGGTAAAAAGCTTGCAAGCTTGCTGCCAGCGANCGACTATCAGCAGCANGCCCTGCACTATGTACTAAAGGGTCTAGGCTACTTACCTGATACCATGCTAGAGGCATTAGTAAGCTATCTAGAGGGTCCAACGGCTGAGCAGTATCCAAACGCTAATGCGCATCTACGCTTGATTATCGCGGTCAATGGTAAACTTAAAACCCCTTTACAGCTCTCTAAAATGCAAGAGCTACGTAAGAGGTTTGCAGCCGATGCGGTCGCTATGCAAGACCCAAAAGTCTGGCAACAAGCAAGTAGCAATAAGCTTGCTACTTTGAAGCTCATTAACAAAAGCAGTGAGGCGGCTGTTAATTGGCAAGATAAAACCATAGCCAATGCTGATGAGGGTGATATGACGATTCGCTGCTATCAGGCGGGCGTCCACGCAAAAACCAATCACAATCCTGATGAGACAGTGATGCTGTTCTTTCATGGTGGTGGTTTTTGTATTGGTGATATCGACACTCATCACGAGTTTTGTCACCGCGTCTGCGCGCAGACTGGCTGGGCAGTGGTCAGTGTGGACTATCGCTTAGCACCTGAGCATGCAGCNCCCGCCGCCTTAGAAGATGCGATCAAAGCTTATGCTTGGTTGGCTGATAATAGTCGTAGCCTTGGCGCGTCGCCGTCACGTATTGTTCTAGCAGGAGATAGTGCTGGTGGCGGTTTATCGACGTTACTTGCGCAGCAGCTGACTCACCCAACTAAGGCGGCATGGTCAGACTTGGGAGTGGCCGGTCAGCAGATGTATAAGCTGCTCCAGACTCTACCTGCGCCGCTTGCACAGATGCCGCTGTATCCAGTTACTGATATTGAGACCGACTATCCAAGCTGGGAGCTATACGGCGAAGGCCTGCTATTAGATCATGCTGACGTAGCCGTATTTGATGCAGCATTTATGCAGAACTGCCCGCTACCACGTGAGCATGTGCTGATCTCACCTATGATTGGTGATAATAGTAAAGTATGTCCGACTTATATCGTTGCCTCTGAGCTTGATGTGTTACGCGATGAGGCCTTTGCTTATGCAGATCAGTTAAAGGCTGCTGATATAGCGGTTGAGACTTATACGGTACTAGGTGCGCCGCACGGCTTTATGCATCTGATGAGTGTCCACGATGGCTTAGAGCAAGAAACNCGATATATTATCAATGACTTTGCACGTTTTGTCCGTGAGGTCATCAGTGCCCAATCGTTATTGGTCGCTTAGCAAGTGTTTACGCTATGGNCTGACCTGTCATCTCAATCAGCCAAATCTCAGAGCGCGACCCCAAGCGAAAAGGAATACCCCAAAAGCCGTAGCCTGAGGAGACAACAAAGTGTCCTTTGCCTATGGCTTTATAACCATAGCCCAAGCGATTGATCGCTCTGACGATAAAATTAGCTGGGAATATCTGCCCGTTGTGAGTATGACCAGAAACTTGTAGATCTATCGGCAGCTGACTATGCTTATCAATATCGCTTGGCCGATGATCGAGCAGTATAACCGGCTTACTGGTATCAACTTGCTGCAACAAATCAGTAGTAGNGACGCGCTCGNGTTTATGATTATCGAACCGGCCTATCAGCCAAATTATCTCGCCTTTATAATCAAGCTTCAGCACTTTATCATTTAACAGTTGCACGCCAGCATCCTGCAAGGCGTTACTGATCGGCTGCTCATGACNATATAAGTCATGGTTGCCTAAAGTGGCATAGACACCGTAGGGTAAGCTACTACAAAGCTTGGTCAATTTAGCCGCCATATTNTGAGCGNTATAAGCTTTTATATTGTCATCCATAATATCGCCTGGCATCAGCAATATATCCGCTTTATTTTCTTGGATCAGATGATGTAGCTTATCTATCGCTTTATTACCGAATAGCTGACCTAAATGCAAATCACTCGCTACTGCGATACGCAATGAGTTTGCTAAGGGTTTATTAATCGTGATAGATAATCGGCGCACCACAGGCACATAAGCGCAATATAGACTATATATAAACAGCGCTATAAACATAACCCCCGCCAGTACGCGTAAGCCAAAACCTACTGTCTCAGCGCTATACCCCTCTATAGAAATCGATGAAACTAAAAGTAGATACCCGCCATAAAACAAACTCATTAATAATGCCGTGAGTATCAGATAATGCATAACGAGCATCCAAGCGCTCATCCAGCGATAGCTATTATTAAAGCGCTTGCTAAAGGTCACCGCTAGCAGAGCATTAGTCACAACAAACACTAAAACCCAAACGGCGGTAGTTAAGCTCGATGTCAGCCAAGGCTGCAGCCACCACTGAAGAGATAGCGCAGCGCCAAGGCTAAACAGCTCTAATAGAGCAATGATAGTAATAAAAAAGGCGTAACGCATCTAGGATCCTAAAGAGAGGTTTAGTATTAGGTAAACGAATGACTTGAGAAGGTTAAGCAATACAGTAGAGAACACGGCTAAAACAACGAAAAGCNTTTCTACTGGNACTTAAAATAGTATNCGTTTGAATTTAATTAACGCTTATCTGGCGGCATGTTACAAACGCNATTTGCGCAGGCCTGCGTCACCGCTTTGCCATAAATCAGTTTAGTCACCCAATTTGGGATTCGGTAACGGTTACGCGCCACATAAGGATAAGCCAAATCGCCAAGCTGTCTGACAATTGGTAGATACAGAAGCGTAGAGCCTTTGAGACCACTGGTTCTATACAGTAATCGCACTGCGTCCATATGGGTATGCCAACCGCCATACCAGTCTTGTACGCACAAATAAGTCATAGCATCGCTACGGCTGTTTCACATGAAACAAGTATGGAAATATCAGGTGCTTTGCTCTTCTAAGGCTTGCTGAATGTNAGTGTACTTAAACTCATAGCCTGCTTCTAATAAAGCTTCTGGTAGNACCTTTTGNCCATCNATAAGTAAAGTCGACATCTCACCGAACATCAATTTGAGTAAAAANTCTGGCAAAGTAAAAATAGTAGGACGATGTAGCCAAGCGCCCATAGCTTTGGTAAATTTGTGATTGGTCACCGGATTGGGCGCTGTTAAGTTATAAACCACTGCTGGAGTATCGTTAGTCGTCTTCAGCTCNTTATTGGGCGTAACTTGCTTTTCGCTCGTCTCAGCCAAATGCTTTTGAATAATAAAAATCGCCGCCCCGACCCANTCCTCACGGCTGATCCAGCTCATAATTTGCTTGCCATCGGCNAGCTGACCACCTACGCCGAACTTAAAAGGTAATAANAATTTACCAATCATCCCGCCCTCAGGATGCATCACCACCCCAGTGCGTACGATGGCAACAGGCACGCCGTAATCNGNCGCTTTGAGCGCAAGCTTCTCCCACTCATCACATAACTTNTGCGAAAAATCTGTCTCGTAATCGCTACGCTCAGTCAATGGGGTATCGCCTTGGGTACCATACCAGCCGATAGCCGAACCACTTAGCATAAGCTTAGGTTTCACACGACTGCGAGCGATGAACTCAAGCAGCGACTCTGTTGGTTTTACTCGGCTTGCCATCAGTTGCTCTTTACGCTCATCGCTCCAGCGCGAATCGGCAATCCCCGCCCCTGCTAAATTTATAATCACATCGAAGCTTTTATCACTCGTTGCAAGCTCATCATAAGTCATCATGTTGACGTCAGCAGGGTGCTGCTGAGATTTATCACGCGTCAGCCACGTGATCTTTATCTGCTCTTTTTTATTCTCATAGCGACTTATGATCTCCTTGCTAAACGCACTACCNAAGAACCCTGAGCCACCGCTGATTAAAATATTCATATCTCTATCCTTGTTGTGAGCTTATTGCTTGTATTGTTCTGAGTCATCATTAACTCAAAAACTTTTTAATACTAGCGCCGAGTTTGAGCACCTTTTTGAGCATACTCGTTGGGAGTTTAAGCATCTCGGACGACCAAGTGGTTAATGTGTTTACGAAGTCTTGCGTGTCACTTATCCGCGTTCTAACTTCGCTGTTTTCATACTCAAACTCAGGACTATCCATCAAATCTTGTAAAAACTGTACGGTAGGTTCTAGCTCGCGCTTTTGGCGCTCAACGACGATGATACGTGCCAGCTCCCAAACATCAGTGTTGGTCGTGAAGTGATCCCGCCGGTCGCCTAAGATAGAGACTTTTTGGATTAGGCCCCAATTCTGTAGCTCTTTGATACTATTTGAGACATTAGAGCGCGCCACGCCTAGCGTCTCAGTGATCTCTTCGGCATTTAGTGGTTTACCGATGATATATAGCAGCGCATGTATCTGCGACATAGTGCGGTTCACGCCCCATTTAGGGCCCATCTCACCCCAGTGTAAGACGAATTTTTCGGTGACAGGATTAAGCTTCATATTGGCTCACACTTATTTATATTATTTTTTATTGATGCTTATCATTGATACTTGTAGTGCCNTAAAATATGTAACTCATANCTTTTATTNTCNAGAAATAAACAGCTTATAAGCCATACTGCGCTTTTCTTTTATTTCTGTCAAGACAGAAATCAGTAGATATAGTCAATCAATATTAAAAG
>FUFK010717358.1_pt1 | contig 10778 bp, 7 predicted proteins | sample 1021851 | NCBI WGS metagenome assembly FUFK01 (sample SAMEA51879418, study PRJEB19060) | metagenome
GCCTATGTCCCGATCGACATTTCGGGCGAGTTCCTGAATGATTCGGCTGCCGCCCTCAAGAAACGCTATCCGACGGTGCAGGTGCTCCCGGTTATAGGCGATTTCACCAAGTCCCTTGTTCTTCCCCGTTTCAGTGGCCCGCTTACCGGCTTCTTCCCCGGTTCGACCATCGGTAACTTCGGACACCGGGCCGCGACGGACCTGCTGCGTTCGTTTCGCGCGATCCTCGGCGAGAATGCCCGTCTCGTCATCGGCATCGACACACGCAAGAATCCGCGGCTTCTCGAAGCGGCGTATGACGATGCGTGCGGCGTGACGGCTGCCTTCAACCTCAACCTTCTTCACCGGATCAATCGCGAGCTCGGCGGGACGATAGCCGTGGACGCCTTCGAGCATCGTGCGGTCTGGCACGATGGGCTTGGCCGGATTGAGATGCACCTTCTTGCGAATATGGCTATGACGTTCCGTGTGGCGGGGCAGCGGTTCAGCATGCGAGCGGGCGAAACGATCCATACCGAGAACAGCTACAAGTATACCCCTGAGGAAGCGCGGCTGCTCGCGCGAGCCTCGGGGTGGGAGCCGCTGGCGTTCTGGACCGATCCGCACAATTGTTTCGGCCTGCATGTCTGGGCTGCGGCCGACGATGAGGCTGGGCCGTGACGCGGATCGCCCGACCGGTGCGGTCCGGCCGACCGGATCCCGAACAGCGCTTTCGATTGGTCCGCGATGCAACCGAAGTCCTCACCGCGCCCTTGTCGGCGGAAGATTGTCAGGTTCAGTCGATGCCCGACGCCAGTCCGGCGAAATGGCATCTTGCACACACAAGCTGGTTCTTCGAGACATTCCTCCTGTTACCGTTGCTTCCCGGTTATCGCGCCTTCGATCCCGCCTATGCGACCCTGTTCAATTCTTACTATGTGGGGGTCGGCGCGCGCCACCCGCGCGCCGAACGGGGCCTGATCTCACGCCCCTCGCTCGAAGAGATCCATGCCTATCGCCGGCATATCGACAAGGCCATGCTCCATCTCATCGCCAGCGTCGCTCCGGCGCAGTGGCTGGGTCTGCTTGAGCTCGGCATCCATCACGAGCAACAGCATCAGGAACTCATCCTGATGGATATTCAGCATGCGCTTTCCTGCAATCCGATCGCGCCGGCCTATCGTGAGAAGAGCCCCGGGTTCGCCGCACCAGGCGAGCTTGAATGGAGCGAGATCCCGGGTGGCTTGTATACGATCGGTGATAACGGCGAAGGCTTCGCCTTCGACAACGAGGGACCTTGTCATAGGGTATGGCTGGAGCCCTTTCGTATCGCCAACCGGCTGACAACGGCGGGCGAGTATCTCCGCTTCATTGAGGATAATGGCTATCGGCGGCCGGAGTTGTGGCTGTCCGACGGGTGGGCCGCGGTTGAGGCGAACGGCTGGGGCGCGCCGCTCTACTGGCACCAGAGCGACTCCGGCTGGACCCGTTTTGCCCTGGACGGACGCCAGCCGCTCGATCTCTCCGAGCCCGTTCTCCATCTCAGCTATTATGAAGCGGATGCCTATGCCCGTTGGGCGGGCCACCGCCTTCCGACCGAAGCGGAATGGGAGACCGCGGCGACCCGATCTTCGCTCCGGCAGCTATTCGACCAGGGCTGGCAATGGACCGCTTCCCCCTATGTCGCCTATCCCGGCTTCGCGCCCGCGGCAGGAGCCGTCGGCGAATATAATGGGAAATTCATGGTCAATCAGATGGTCTTGCGCGGTGGATCGCTCGCGACCCCGGTTGGCCATTCCAGGCCGACCTACCGTAACTTCTTCCCACCGGCCGCGCGCTGGATGTTCTCGGCGCTCAGGCTTGCGTCCGGCTGAATCGAAGGCGGCGGTTGCGTGCCTATCTTGAAGTGCCCCTATCCATGGCGGGGGTTGGATCTGACCAACATACTGTCTTGATGCGGGAAAATGTGGAACATATAAAGAACGCATGGCCCAGCTCGATGTCCGGGAAAAGCTCGCGATCCTTGCCGATGCGGCAAAATATGACGCGTCGTGCGCCTCGTCCGGGACGAAGAAGCGCGACAGCGCCGGCAGTAAGGGGATCGGATCGACCGAAGGTATGGGCATCTGTCACGCCTATGCGCCGGACGGCCGCTGCATCAGCCTGCTCAAGATCCTGCTGACCAACAGCTGCATCTTCGACTGCCATTATTGCATCAACCGCAAGAGTTCGAACGTTCGCCGTGCGCGCTTCACGGTGCGGGAAGTGGTCGATCTCACCCTCGCATTCTACCGGCGCAACTATATCGAGGGGCTATTCCTCTCGTCCGGCATCATCCGCTCACCCGACTATACGATGGAGCAGATCGTCGAGGTGGCCCGCACATTGCGGGAAGATCATGATTTTCGCGGCTATATACATCTCAAGACCATTCCCGATGCCGATCCCGACCTGATCCGCCGTGCGGGCCTCCACGCCGACCGGATCTCGATCAATGTCGAGCTGCCGACCGTCGCGGGCCTGGAGCGGCTAGCGCCCGAGAAGAACGCGGGACGGATCGAGGGTGCGATGGGCACGATGGACGCGGCGATACTTGACGGCGCCGATGCGAAGGCGCGCTACAGGTCGGCGCCCGATTTTGCCCCGGCAGGCCAGTCGACCCAGATGATCGTCGGGGCGGACGCGGCCACCGATGCGGCGATCGTGAAACGCGCGGCGTCGCTTTATGACCGGTTTCGTCTCCGCCGCGTCTACTACTCGGCCTTCTCGCCGATTCCGGATGCGAGCGCGGTGCTCCCGCTCGTCCGGCCGCCGTTGATGCGCGAGCACCGGCTCTACCAGGCGGACTGGATGATGCGCTTCTACGGCTATTCCAGTCGTGAGGTCGCGGATTCGGCGGACGCCGGGGGCAACCTTCCGCTCGATATCGATCCCAAGCTCGCCTGGGCGCTCAAGCACCGCGACTTCTTTCCGCTCGACGCCAATCGGGCACCGCGCGAGGCATTGTTGCGCATTCCCGGGCTCGGCGTGCGCGCGGTGGACGGCATCATCGCCGCGCGGCGCCATCGCCGGCTTCGGCTCGAGGATATCGGCCGCCTGACCGTCTCGATCGCGCGGTTGCGCCCGTTCCTCATCGCCGCCGACTGGCGCCCCACCGCGCTCGCCGATGCGCTGCTGGCGCCGCGCGCACCCAAGGCGAGGCAGCTGGAGCTGTTCGGTGCGTGAACTCCGCACGGCCCATCTTGCTGCGCCGGACGATTTCGATGGCTGGCGAAGCGCGGCCCGGGCGCTGATCCTGGACGGCACCGCGCCGGATGACGTGCTATGGCAGGTCGAAGGCGAAGACGATCTGTTCGGTGCGCCACCTACGATGGCCGCCATTGCCGAAGGTGCCTTTTCCGTTCCGCGGCCCTTCGTCGATCTCGCGCGGACCGTGATCTGTCACCGCGATCCCGAGCGCTTCTCGCTGCTATTCGGATTGCTCAGCCGTCTGCGCGAAGAGCCGCGGGCGATGGAGGACGGGGCCGATCCGCTGATGCGCCGGCTCGCCCGCCTGGCCAGCGCGGTCCGGCGCGACATGCACAAGATGCGCGCCTTTCTGCGTTTCCGCGAGCTGGGTGAGGGGGAGGAGGGGCGCTATGTCGCCTGGTTCGAGCCCGAGCATCACATCGTGCGCGCCAATGCGGGGTTCTTCGTGCGCCGCTTTGCCAGCATGCGCTGGTCGATTTTGACACCCGACCTCTCGCTCCATTGGGACGGTGAAGCGCTGTCGGAAGGGCCGGGCGCGAGCAGGGCCGAGGCGCCGGACGGTGATCCGGTGGAGGCAGTCTGGAAGACTTACTATGCGTCGATCTTCAACCCGGCGCGCGTGAAGATCGGCGCGATGCTGAAGGAGATGCCGAAGAAGTACTGGAGAAACATGCCCGAGACCGCGTTGGTGCCGGGCCTGATCGCGGGCGCGCAGAGGCAGGAGAGGGCAATGGTCGCGACCTCCGCCGCCGGGATGACCGGCGACAATGCGACGAAGAGCTGGAACGCGCTGCGCACCGAGGCCAAGCGCTGCACCCGCTGCGACCTTCATCGATGCGCGACGCAGACGGTGTTCGGTGAGGGGCCGCTGGATGCCGATATCGTCTTCGTCGGCGAGCAACCGGGCGATCAGGAGGATCTCGCGGGCAGACCCTTTGTCGGCCCGGCGGGGCAGCTTTTCGACCGTGCGCTGGTTGAGGCCGGAATCGATCGCACGCGCGCCTACGTCACCAATGCGGTCAAGCATTTCAAGTTCGAGCGGCGGGGCAAGCGGCGCATTCACGACAAGCCCAACGCGGGTGAAATCTCGGCCTGCCGCTGGTGGCTGGAACGCGAACTGACGCTGATCCGCCCGCGGATCACCGTCGCGCTCGGCGCGACGGCGGCGCGATCGCTGTTCGGCAGGGCCGTGACGGTTTCGGCGCTGCGCGGCGAAGCGCAGCCGCTGCCCGAGGGCGGGGAGGCCTGGGTCACCGTCCATCCCAGCTATCTGCTGCGCGTGCGGGAGGACAAAGACGAGGAATATGCGCGCTTCGTGGAAGATCTTCGCCGGATCGGTGCCCAGCGGGCAGGCCGATGGAGGGATTCATAGTTGCGGCAATCGCTGCGCCGCGAAGCCCCAGCCTTTCAGCGTCTTCGACCGTTCCCACAGCGTTTCGGCGTCCCCGATATCGAACGGGTGCGCGTCCTTCATCCCCGAAAGCTCGGTCCAGTCGATCGGTATCGCGACAGGCGCGCCTGCCCGCGCCCGTGCGGAATAGGGCAGGATCGCGGTGCTGCCGCGCTGGTTGCGAAGCCAGTCGATGAAGATACGGCCCTTGCGCTTCGCCTTGCTCATCGTCGCGACGAAGCGATCCGGTTCGGCCGCGCTAAGCGCATGGGCGAAGCGGGAAGCGAAATCCTTGTGCGTTTCCCAGTCATGACCGGGCGTCAGCGGCACGACGACATGCACGCCCTTGCCCCCCGACAACATGGCAAAGGAGACGAGACCGATTGCGCTCAGCTGGTCGCGGATGTCGGCGGCAGCCGTCCGCACGCGGGCGAAGTCCATGCCCTCGTCCGGATCGAGGTCGAAGATCATCCGGTCTGGCAGCTCGACCGCGTCGGCGCGCGAAGCCCAGCCATGGAATTCGATCGTCCCCATCTGGACGCAGGCGAGGAGGCCGTCGGCATCGTCGACATAAATATAGTCCTCTGTTCCGCCGTTCTTCTCGCGGATCGGCACGTGATGGACATGATCGCCTAGTGCGCCGCTGTCGTGCTTCTGGAAGAAGCAGTTCCTGGAGCGTCCCTGCGGGCAACGAACCAGGCTGACCGGGCGGTTGGCGGCGAAGGGGAGCATCAGCGGGGCGATGCGCGCATAATAGTCGGCCAGATCGCCCTTGGTCTGACCGCTGTCGGGGAAGATGACGCGTTCGCGGCTGCTGATCTTCACCCCGCTCTCGGGCGGCAGCGCGGGGGCCGGCTTTTCCGGTTTCACAGACTTTGCCGGCTTGTCGGTGCGCAGGCCGAGGAAGCTGCCATGGCGGACGCGACCGTCACCGGTGAATTCGGCGAAGGCGACTTCCGCGACCAGCTTCGGCTCGATCCAGTGCGCGCCGCGCGCCTCGGCGCGGGGAACTTCGGCGGGGGCGTCCCGGGTGGCGAGCGGTTTCATCGCGGCGGCGAGTTCGTCCATCGTGCCCGAGTCGAAGCCGGTGCCGACCTTGCCCTTGTAGGTCAGCGTCTTCCCCTCGTGCTGGGCGAGGAGGAGCGAGGCGAAGGCGCGGCCCTTCGCCTTGCTCGCAGTCCAGCCGATCACCACGAATTCCTGCCGGCGGGTGCATTTGACCTTGACCCAGTTGCGAGTGCGACCGCTGCGATAGGCGTCGTCGATGCGCTTGGCGATGATCCCTTCCTGCCCCGCATCGCATAGCGACCGGTAGAGCCTTTCCCCCGCGCCGATCAGGTGATCGGCAACTCGGATCGGTGACTCGGCATGGGCGAGCAGCGCTTCCAGCCGCTCCTTGCGCTCGATCAGGGGCAGCGGCTTGAGGTCGGCTCCGTCGAGCGAGAGCAGGTCGAAGGCGAAGAAGTGAAAGGGCGTGTCAGCGCGCTGTTCGCCGTGGCCGCGCTTGAGCACCGATTGCAGCACGGAGAAGCTAGGATTGCCGTTCGCATCGAAAGCGACCACCTCGCCGTCGATCAGCGCGGGCGGAAGGTCGAGCGCGGCGATGGCCTGTACCAGAGGGCCGAACTTGGCGGTCCAGTCTAGGCCGTTGCGGGTGTAGGCCTTCACTTCGCCGCCGCGCGCCGCGATCAGCAGGCGATAGCCGTCATATTTGATTTCGTGCAGCCACTCATTGCCGGTGGGCACATCATCGACCAGCGTCGCCAGCTGCGGCTTGACGAAGCGGGGGAGCGGGGCCGCGCGCGACTTCCTCTTTTCCTGTGCCTTGCCCCCGATGCGGGCATTGTGCACTTTCGCCGCCTGCATCTTCCGGGCGAATGCCTTGCCCTTGATGCCCTTGAGCGACTGGGTGCCGGCGGTGTCCGCCTCGATCTGCGCCAGCGACCGGCCGGTGAGCACGCTGGTCAGGCCGCGTTCGACCAGCGTGTCGCCCTGGCCCGCCTCCGCATCGTCGATCTTGCGTAGCAGCCAGTTCTCGCGCTTCTCGCCCGGGCGACCCTTCATGCGCACCAGCAGCCATTCGCCTTTCATCCGCTCGCCATGGAGGACGAAGTGGAGATGGCCGTCCTCGAGGTCGTCGGCGCGCTTGCCAGCGACCGGCTCCCAGGTGCCGCGATCCCACAGCATGACGGTGCCGCCGCCATATTCGCCTTTCGGGATATTCCCCTCGAACTCCCCATAGTCGAGCGGGTGATCCTCGGTGCGGACCGCCAGGCGTTTGTCGGCGGGGTCGCAGCTCGGGCCCTTTGTGACCGCCCAGCTCTTGAGGACGCCGTCGATCTCGAGCCGGAAATCCCAGTGAAGCCGCGTCGCGGCGTGCTTCTGGACGACGAAGCTGTTGCCGCGCTTCTTCGCGATCTTGCCCCTGGGTTCCTTCGTGCGGGTGAAGTCGCGTTTAGCGTTGTAGATATCCAGGGGGTTCGCGGCCGTCATTGCTTGTCCTCGCCATCCGGATTCAGCCAGCGGCGTTCGACAAAGCCGAGCAGGCTCAGCATCGCGACCGCGACGATGGTGGCGCTGACGACGAGCGGCCACAGCGCCGCGCCGCAGGCGATGCCGATCATCGAGGCGAGCCAGACATGCGCGGCGGTGGTGAGATTCCTGATCTCGCCCTTGCTGAACACGATCAGCCCGGCCGCGATGATGCCGGTGAACGCGGCCGACGCCTCGAATACCCGCAGCGGGTCAATGCTGCCCTGTCCGCGCAGCTGTCCGTGCAGGGCGATGGCACAGACCGTCATCAGCGCGCTGGTGAAGCAGATCATGCCATGCGTGCGCAGACCCGCGGGATGGCCGCGAAGCTCCCGGTCCAGTCCCAGCAACAGCCCCAGGACGGTCGCGGCCCCGAGCCGCAGCAGCACCGGCCCGTCGATCAGGTGAAGCGGTGTATCCGGGTTTAGGATCATCCTGCGCGCTTGCGTTTGGCGGGGCTTGCCCGCTTGGTTGTCGCGGGTGCCTTCGCTGCGCCACGCGCCTTCTTCGCGGCGGGCTTGCGTGCGGCCTCGCCGGCTGATTTCTTGAGAGCGGCCATCAGGTCGATGACGTTGCTTCCGGTTCGCCCGCCCGGCTGGTCGTCGACCTCCTCGATGATGCGCTTGCCCTTGGCCTTTTTCTTCTTGTCGATCAGCCGGTGGAGCGCATCGACATAGCGATCGTGGAACTCCTCCGGCTTGAACGGGGCGGTGCGCTTCTCGATGATGCTGGTGGCAAGGTCGAGCATGTCCTCATCGGCGGTCTCCTCCGGCATGCCGCGGAAATAGGTCTGCGCCTTGTTCACCTCATCGGCATAGCGCAGCACTTCGAGCACCAGTCCGCGCCCGCACGGTTTGAGCGAGACGAGCTGCTCGCGCCCGCGCACCGAAAGCTGGCCGAGGCCGACCTTCCTCGTCTGGCGCAGGGCGTCGCGCAGCACGGCATAGGCCTCTTCCGCCAGATCGTCGGCGGGGACGACGAAATAGGGCTTTTCGTAATAGAGGACGTCGATCGCGTCCGCGTCGACGAACTGGATGAGATCCAGCGTCTTGCGGCTCTCGATCTTCACCGCGTCGATCTCGTCCTGCTCGAGCAGGACGTAATTGCCCTTCGACAGCTCGTACCCCTTTAGGATTTCGTCGCGATCGACCGGCCCGACGCCGCTGACCACCTTTTCGTACCGGATCGGCTTGCCGGTGGGTTCGTGGATCTGGCGGAAACTCACCGCGGCGCCGGATTTGGTCGCGGGATAGACCTCGACCGGGATGGACACGAGCGCCAGCTTGATCTGGCCTTGCCAATATGCGCGTGCAGCCATGCGGAACCTCCAGACCGTCAAGCGTGCGGAGGGGGGGATGGTTCCGATGGCTTTGATCTGACCGAACATCCGCATCGAAACGCCCGGAACGGCGGCGCCACGAGATCGATTCCGTTTCTGCGCATCTTGCCGAATCGTTCGGCACGCGCGCGACGGATCGGACGCCCTTTGCGGCAATTCCGATTGGCGGGCACCGTGCGCGAAAATCCCGTGGCGGTCCCGGCGTGGTTCGGCTTAGACTGGCGGGACCCCGCATCAGGCTCGGGAGGGGCGATGAGTATCTACCGGTGGTTCTGGATCTGCGCTGCCGTCGTCGCGACACCCGCATTGGCCCAAGATGCCGATCCGGCCGCACTCGACTATGGCGCTGCGCAGGCGCGGCTGCTCCAGCGATCGGATGCCATCGCCGCGTCGGACGCCAATGTCCGCAGCAAGGAGGCGCAGGAAGGGGCGACGCGCACGCTGACTCGTCCGGATGTGGATTTCGAGGCGCAGCTGCTCGAATATCAGAAGACCCTGTATCTGCCGCTCGGCTCGCTGGCACCGGTGGCGCAGGCGTTCGGGATCCGCGATCCGCTGCGCTTCCAGCAGCGGCGCGACAGCGCCAGGCCGATCGTCACCGCGACGCTGCCGATCTATACCGGCGGGCAGATTTCCGGCACCCAGGCCGGCGCGAAGGCACAGGTCGCGCAGGCGAGGGCGGACCAGGCGCTCGCGGTCGACAATGCGCTCGTTCAGCTGGTGAACGCCTATTACGGGCAGCAGCTGGCGGAGCGGGCGCTGGGGGTACGCCGCGATGTTCTGACCGGTCTCGAGCGCCATGTGTCCGACGCGACGAAACTGGAACGCGAGCGGTTCATCAGCCGCGCGCAACGGCTGCAGGCCGAAGTCGCGCGCGACGATGCGGCGCGCGAATATGAAAAGGCGATCGCGGACCTAGCCACGGCGAACGCGGCACTTGCCGGCCTGCTCCGCGCGCCTGCCGGGGTACGACCGATCAGTCCGCTGTTCATCATCTCTCACAGCCTTCCCCCTCTTGCGGTGTTCAAGGCGGCGGCGCTCGACCACCACCCGCAGCTTGCCCGGCTGGAGGCGCTCGAGGATCAGGCGGCGGCCGGCATCACGCTGCAGCAGAGCAAGCTGCGGCCGACGGTCTATGCATTCGGCCAGTATAATTTCGACCGCCGGGATTCGCTGCTCACCGATCCGGACTGGTCCGTCGGGATCGGGGTCAAGTACAAGCTCGCCTCAGGCCTTGGCCGTCGCCAGTCGGTTGAGGCCGCAAGGCAGGTCGCGGAGCAGGCAAGAGCGGGCGTCCGGGAGGCACGGACGCAGCTTGAGATCGGCGTCACCCAGGCCTGGTACGCGGTCGAGGCCGCACGGAAACGTTTCCTGCTTCTCGACGGCGCGGTGACCTCCTCGCAGGAAAATCTGCGGCTGCAGACCTTGTCCTTCCGCGAGCAGCAGGCGACGTCGCTCGACGTGATCGATGCTGAGCTGGGGCTGGGTCGCGTTCGCGTTCAGCGCGCGCAGGCGGCGAACGAATATGTGCAGGCGCTCGCCCAGTTGCTGAATGTCAGCGGGCAGATGTCGAAGATGCCGGACTATGTCGCACAGGCCGACAAGGTGATCCCATGAACAAAGAGACGCCCGCAGAAGCCGCCAAGCCCGAGCCGCCCCCTCATAAGGCTGTGGTGCCTGAAAAGCCGGAAGCTGCGCCCGCCCCGGCGACGGAGCCTGATCCCGTACCTGTAGCGGAGCCGGCACAGCGCGATCGGCCTCGCTGGTTGCTCCCGGTCATCGTCATTGTGATCATTGCAGCGCTCGGCACTGGCTTGTGGCTCAGCTACCGCCCCGTGCCCGACCAGATTCAGGGCATGGTCGATGCGCGTGAGTTGCGCGTCACCAGCAAGGTGACCGGGCGAATCGCCGCATTCCACGTCGAGGAAGGCCAGGCGGTGCGTGCAGGGCAGCTGCTCTACACGATCACCAGCCCCGAAGTCGCCGCGAAGGAGCAGCAGGCCGGCGGCGCGCTTGCAGCAGCACAGGCGGTGGAGAGCAAGGCCGAGGAGGGCGCGCGGACCGAGGATATTCGCGCCGCCGAAGCCCAGTGGCGCCGTGCACAGGCTGCGGCTGATCTGGCCGGAGCGACGGCAGCGCGGACTCAGCGGCTGTTCAACGAAGGCGTGATCGCCGGGCAGAAGGCGGACGAGGCGCGTACGAACGCCATCGCCTCCGCCGAAGCGGCCAAGGCCGCGCGCGCGCAATATGATCTCGCGCGTGCAGGTCCGCGGCGGCAGGACAAGGCGG
>FUFK010753497.1_pt1 | contig 10778 bp, 4 predicted proteins | sample 1021851 | NCBI WGS metagenome assembly FUFK01 (sample SAMEA51879418, study PRJEB19060) | metagenome
GTCAATAGCAAATCCTTCGCTTGGGGAGGTTCCGCTATTAGGTTTCTGAATGACTCCATTGACGCTAACAAGTAATTGTTGAGCTGTAAGTGGTGGGTTAGATAATGTAAATCTTGTAGCTGTTCCATTAAATGTTGCACTTCCTCCTCCTGATCCGCTTGAACTAGATAATGTGTTTATAAAGAAATTACCGGGAGCTGCCACATCATCCCAAGTACCACTAGCATGACTACCATTCCATACCTTCATCTTTCCATCAGAGGTGTTGAAATATAAGTCTCCGTTTACACGGTTAGCTCCAGATGGTCTTGTAGATTGGTTAGCTGCATGTGGTCCATAGTATCTTTCGTTAAANNNAGNNACTAAAGCATCAGCATTAGANACNCCAGACTCATCTAAAACAAGTCGATGNTAATTATAAGTATGTANTGTAGNAGTTGTTTCTAGTAATAANCCTTTACCAGCTTGGAAAGTTGTACTTGCTGGTAATCCATTAATAATTACATTATTTCCTGAACCAGCTCCATTAGTAAATGTATGAGTTGTAACTCCTGAACCTGTACTAAATGCACTACTTAAAGATTTAAGACTAACAATAGTTCCAGCACCATCATTGATGTCTGGGTTTGTTGTTGGGAAACTTGTTTCATTAGCTATTGGATGGAATCCACCAACTTCAGTTACAAGTTCAACTATTCTTTCGTTAACAGCTTGTGCTGTTGGTAATTGTGTATCTGTTGCACTTCCAGTAATTGTTTCTACAACATTCTTACCAGTAACAACTTCGTTTAAGTCAGCTGTTGATCCAGTAAATCCATCAAGTTTATTTAATTCTGATGTATTTGTAGTAACACCATCTAAAGTGTTTATCTCAGCAGCAGTAGAAGTTACGTTTACACCCGAAAGCTGTAAAGTAGTTATCGGTAAAGTTGCAGGGAATCTAGCATCAGGTATAGTTCCAGCATTAAGGTTATTAGCATTAATAACATTAGTACTAGTAGTTATACTATTACCCATATACGCATCAGTTGTAGATCCGTAATGCAAGATTACTGGAGTTGTATCAGTTACAGCAATTTGGGTATATGCTCCAGAACTACCAGCAGTTCCAACGGTAGTTACGCCTGTAGTATATTGTGTAGTCCTATCAGCTTCTAGATAGAAAGCTAATTGATGATTAGCGTTAGTAGCTTGTGATTGATCAAATTTATATGTTATTCCAGCTGTTAAATATAAGAATGGTGCTTGTTTAGCATCTCCTAGTGGGGTGTTAGCTCCAACAGCATTTAAACCTTTATTTCGATAATCTTGTATTACATATCCTTCACTAGATCCAGTTCCATGGTATCTATGTTCATTAGCACCTTTAGTGGCAACAGTAACATAGTATTCTTTAGTTGGTTTGTAGACATCTGCAAAACCACTAGCCCAAATAGAATCTGTACATACTAAAGGTGAAAGACTAGAATGAGCACCACTTGCTGGTCCAAAAGTCCAATCGGTAGAATAGCTACCACCACCACCATAAATACTACGAATTGATATATTGCCTTGAGTGTCATGTATTATTTGAGGTCCACCACTAGCAGCATAACCAGTAAACATTATTTGGCTGCGGATAGAATTACCGTCTTTAAGAGTTAAATTATTTAAGTTATTAATTCCTCTTTGTAGACAATCCAAATCACCACCTAACTGAGGTGTAGTATCACTAACAACATCAAATAAAACACCACTATTACTAAAGTGATCTAAAACAGCACCTGAAGTAGGTAATGCAGTATCGGTATTACTTAAAGTTGTTTGTATTGAAGTTACTTCTGTACCAGATATTTGCAGGGTTCCAGTAACACTACTTGAACCTATTTCTACTCTATTCTTAGCTAATATACCGCCTGTGATAATACGCATATCAGCAGCATCTCTAGCTTGAGCTATATTTTGGTCATAACTATTAGTACCCTGACTTACGTTGTCAGACATGTAATACCCACCCGGGGTAGGTGTGTCTGGATGGTAGAACATCAATCCATCTGGATATGATGCTCTCATAACTATGTGATTAGTAGAGTAAATATTATTTGGTTTTGCAACCGTCATGTATGCTCTACCAAGACTTATACGAGCAACGTGTCCAATACTAGTACTGTTAAGTTCTGTACTACTGTAAGGTAATCCTAAATTACCAGCACCTAAGTTGATATCATTAATGGAAGCTGCATTACCTAGACCATCTGCAATTCCAGCTCTTTGAGCTGAGATCTGCATAGTTTGAGCTTGGTCTTGATTACCAAGTCCAAACACTAGTTTTAAATCTCTTCCTCGTATAACTGCTAAGTTTGATGAACTACTAGGAAGATGTCCACGTAATGAGTAATATGCGCCTGTTAGTTCGTCACTGGCATCTGATCTTACAAATGAACTTGAGTCTAAGTTATCTACTGTAGTAGCATTAATTGTTCCTCCACTTATAGATCCTGTTACAACAAGATTTCCGGGAAGGTCTAGATTACTAGAAAATTCAACACCTGTACCAGCAGCGTTAGTTTGTAGTATTTGTCCTGCTGTACCAGCAGCTAATTTGCTAACGTCTATTGCAGCTGTAGTACTTATATCAGCATTAACAATAGTTCCATCTTTAATTTTAGAACTATCAATTGCTTCGTTTTTTATGTCCCCAGTTGTTATTAACTGTGTACCTTCTTGTAATTTATATAATGCTTGATCTGTATTATTGTTTAAATCTTGTGCTCTTATTGCACTACCTGTATTGTAAACCGCCTTCGCTGTTTCAACGTCAGTATTTCTATAAATATGAATGTTATCAATACCAGCGATTTGTGGGGGAGCTGTATTAAAAACAATGTTTGTATTCGATATGGAGTAGTCATTATTCTGACCACTAGTATTCAGTTGTTTTAAATCAAAATTACCTGTAGAACTATTGTAAAGTTCAACAAATACATCTGATTCTGTTAAATATGGGAATTCAAAAGGGAACGAGGTTTGAGTACCTGTTCCCGCGTAAAAATGTTCAGTTGTCGCCATTTGTTATTACAAACGTATTGTTTATTTAGTTGGCGGGTGGTTTTATAGTTAATTATCTATATACATTTAAAATCTCAGTTATTTCTGGATTTTGAAATTGTGTCGTTCTATTTAAAGTTTTTACCATACGTATTTGCTTCTGTTTTTCTTCTAGTATTAATGCTTGTATTTCAGGATCTTGTTTAATTTCAGCCCATGCTTTTTGTTTAGCATCATCAAATAAATTTTTTATTTTCTTATTATGAAAATATGCTTTCATTGGATCTATTTCTCTTCTACCAGAATTTAGATCAGCATTCATTTCTCTCATAGAATTTAAAATTTTAGGATCTTTAGCAAGTCTGTCTAATTTAGCTTCAATATTTTGATCTCCTATTGCTTTCTGATATGCAGATCTAACTTTGGGTAAATCAGTTAAATCTAATGATCCATCTGGTGCAGAATATGTTGAGGTTCTTAAATCATATTTACTTTCAAACAATAATTTTCTTCCCGGTCCCTGATCTAAGTTGACAGTAAAAGGCATAAACATATTAAACATACGAGTAGGAAAATCCCATTCTCTTATAGGTTTTCCGTTAAGCATGTCGTACTTATTAGGTAAACCGCCTTCTGGATCTAATCCTTCAGTAATTAAGTTTCTATTTCTAATAGCATCCTGCCAACCACTATTTAATTCTTTCATGTATGGGTTAAATAGTTTACCTAATTCATTTCTTAAAGATGATAAAGGCACTTGGTTGTTAATAAGACTTGCAAGTATCTTTTCCTGTGAGCCTTGTTGCTCAGGTGCAAATAATTCAACGAACTGCTGTATTCCTGCTAAATAAGATTTACTTGTTATACCTTGAGCTATAACTAGCATTATTTTTTGAAACTGTTTTTCGGTCCATTGCTCACCCATTAGCTGACTATGATCACCTATATCAGCAACACCTGAAAGTATTAAATTAAATGGTTCAAATGCATCATATCCAACTTGTACTCCACCAACAGTAACTGTTCTAGGTTGCCACTTACCATCTATCCAAACCTGTCTCATCCTACGATCTGTAGGACCGTTACCATTTAGGTTTCCACTCATATAAGATTGTATAGCTAAACTTAATACACCCGCACCTATAGCTAATCTTCCAGTTTGTAAAGCTTTAGCATTAGCTAATTCATCTGCTGTTTCGATACCATATTTAAGGACATTTCTAAGATCATCTGGTTTAGCAAAAGCTATATCATTAAATTCTTTTACTAAAAAATTAAATCCGGGTGTGTGTTTTGCTGTTAAAGCTAATCCGTTTACACCTGTTCTTGCAAACAAGAAAAATGGTTTAGCCCACGGAGCTGATTCAAAAACACTATTTAAACCTTTTGCAAATCCAGTAAGGTCTGTTGTTAAAGTAGCTTCTTTTTTTCCATATAAAGTTGCAGCATCAATAATGTTTCCATCAGCATCTATAATTTCACTTAAAAACCTATTCTCTGCATTTTTCAACATATCAGGAGTTACTTCATAATCTAAACCAAACTGATCCATTGCCTGACGCATAGCTTTCTCTTTAGCTTTAGCTCTTGCCATGATGTAACCAAAAGCATCATCAGTAGCTGCCATGACTTTTGTTGAGTAAGTTAAAAACTTATTGTCATTCATAGCTCTTGCTGAGTTAGCTATATAAAAAGCAGCTTTGTCTCCTGCCGAAGCTTGACCACTATTCTCAACCCAATTACCTAAAACTTGCCAAGTTTCATCACGTTTAGTAGTTTCGTTAAATCTTGATTTAATTGTTGAAACATCTCCTGACCAATAAGAATTAAGATTTCTTTTAAATAACTTAAAAGATTCTGGTATTGCTTCAAACATTGCACTCATTGACGCTAATGCAGCTCTACGAGTAGCAACATTACCTCTTAAAGTTGCTCCTAAGTATGTAGCCATAGGACGCATAAAAGTAGCTGTACTTGTACCCATAATTGCTCTAGCAGATGTTTTAGGTCCACTAAGAACACTATTAACCATTACTGCCTGTAATTCTTTTACAAGTAATCCTGATTTAGTATTACCATCAAAACCACCAGCTTTAAGAGTTTTTNTAGCCCATTCATTAAAGTCAGTGAGGTTGTGTATATCATTAGACATAGAAACAACTTCGTGTATAGCACGGAATAAACTGTCATCCGCATCATCACCAGCTATTTTCATAGCCAGACTCATTGCATCTTTTGTTTCAGTAATATATTGATTAACTTCACGTCTTATTTGTTTTGCACCTAGTCCTCTAAATTCATCTGAAAGAGTCATTTTAGATAGTTTAATTTGTGTTAAACCAGCAATAATTTTTTCATACATCGCTTTAGCTGGACCATCAACATCAGCTACATCAGCAATATCAAATAGTTCTCTACCAGCTATACCCATATCTCTTATTTCTCTCATAAGAGAACCAACTACTAAATCAGCTGCTACAACATTTCTACCCTTCCAAATATTTCTACCTTCTATCTGGTTCATATCAAGATTAAATTCTTGCCAGAATTCTTCAGTAGATATATCACTAGTATTTCTACCTTCAATTATTTCTCTAGCTTTATTAGCTGCATAACCATATTTTTCTGCGAGTGATGTGCCTTGTTGTTTAGCAGCTTTAATTTCAGCTTGGATTCTTGCATCAGACATAAAGTCTTCAAGAACTCTAGCTACTTCTTTTTCTGCCATCTCTGCACTCATTGCAGTTCTTTCAAGCTGAACTGGGGTATGTAAAGAATCAGTAGAACCATGTTGGGAACCCCAATCTGTTTCTATTCTTTGTCTTTGCATTGCTACGTCATAAGCTTTACCAGTAGATGTAGGAGATGCTTGCCATGAGTCTGCTAGTGGTTTATTTTTATAACCACCAAACTTACCTCTTTTAGATACGGCTTGTAATTGTGCTTTTTCTGCTATTTGTGCATTAACATTCTGTTCTCTAGAGATAGCTTTTTGTACTGCATCTTGAGTACCATCTTCTACTATCTCTTTTCCACCTTTTCCTTTTCTAATTCTTTTTACACCTTTACCTAAAACGATACTTAAACCATCAAATACCGCACCAATACCCATACCTTCTACAACATTCTTTAATGTTTTCATAGCAGGGTGGTCTTCTTCTTTTGTTGATATAGGTGTATCTATAAAGTTAAAACGATCTCTAAGTATCGCTAAACCATTATCTTCTTGTGAATATTTTGAAACGACATCAGATGCAGCTCCAATCAGAGCACCTTTAGTTACAGAACCTAGACCAGCGGTTAATGCAGCCACACCTGTCACCTTAGCAGCAGGAATTATTGCAGCAGCCATAGTACCAAAATGGACAAGTCCACGAATAGCACCTCCCCACCAAGTCTTAGTTTCTATTGGGTTTGAATCATCTACAAACCAGTCATCCCATTCAGCTCCATAACCTTCTTCAGTAGCTTGTTCTTNTACCATTTCTCCGCTGAACATATCAACGGCTCTTTCAGGTAAGGTTACAACAGAAGATGCGGTGTCTTGAAATCCACCACCAAAAGCTGACTGTAGTTCTTTTACAACTCCTCGAATACCACCTCCACCTTCTTGGTTTCTGGGATCTTCTTTTTCAGCTAAGGTTTGTTCTTCTGCTTTTTGTTGTTCAACAGCTTGTTGCTCCCTTAGAAGTCGCTGTTGTTCTTGTTCTTCTATGTATTGACTGGTCTCAGCAGCAGCATCAAGTGCAGTTTGAGGATCAATACTATTAGGATCGAATCCTGAGTACATTTGATTACCTTAGTAATTTAAAATTTTCTGTTAATTAAATCTTTATCAAGATATTCGTCTATGTTTCCAACATATGGTTGTTTGTTAGTGAAAAAAACACCTGTTTGTTTCCACTGCTCACCATCAAAAACTACATAAGTACCATTTTCAAGAGACTGCCAATCACCTTTTTGTGGTGTTAATGCACCTAATTCAGGAGTAGTAATACCTCTTTTTTTAAGCTCTTCATCAAGTTTCTTAATTTCGTTTACTTTGACTTCTTCTAATAAAAATTCAATATCGTCATAAGTTATATCACCATCTTTCTGATATTCTTCAAGTAATGCACGAGCTACACGACCATGCGTTGGGTGATTCTTTAGTAGCTGTTGTACATGTGGTTCTAATTGTTCTACTTCTTTAGTTATAGGGTCTTTATCAACCTTGTTGCCAGCAGCTTCCATCTGATAGTACATCAACTCATGTGGAGTTAAGTCTTTATATTTAGATGCAATATCTTTATAAAGTTTAGGTATTTGCTTAGGGTTAGCTATAGCTTGTTCTAATGCTTTCTCAGTACCCGGAATGACAGCTGTGTCAATAATGCTTCTATTGTTAGCAATTGCCGTATGAGCTAGTTCTAAATTAAGTGCATAGTCATTAATTGGATTAGAAGAAGGTCGTTTATCTAGTAATCCTGCACCTATTTCTTTTTCTAGTTGCTCTAATGCTTTTAAATGAGCTTGATCTGAACTGGAAGATTTTGGAATATGTTCTGCATATAGTTGTAAATATCTACGTTCTGCATTTTGTTTAACTGCAATCCACTTAGGACTTTTAGTTTTAGTCCCATCTTCAACTTCAAGATAAGAATCTACAGTACCTTTAATACTTTCTTTAGCTTCATCCTGTAAGTTTTGAGGAATAGACCATTGATCACTACTTACTTGTAAAGGTGTCCAATATCTAATTTTATCTGGGTCTTGTAAACCTATTAAATCTTCAGGATATATTGGTATTTTATTTGCATATTTGTAGGACAATCTATCAACCACTCCTTCCTCTACTTGATCCTCTACAGACAAAGCAGTTTTAAGTTGTTCAGGTAAAGGATGAACACTTTGTTCTCTCCAATTNGCAATTTCTTGTTTTAATTCAGCTTCAGTAAATCTTCTGTTTTCATTTTTAAGTAATTCTGCTTCTCTTTCTTTAAAATCTAATCCATATTTTAATCGTTGAGTTTCTATACTTTCTAGATTTTTATCAAGGATTTTTCTTTTTTTCTCTTCAACAAAAAGTTCAAGTTCTTTCCTTTCATTTTCTTTCATTATTTGTTGAATCTCAGTTGGCTTACCAGTTCCTTTATGAACAGTTATTTCCTTGAGTAGCATTTCAATAATTTCAGGTGAAGATTCATTTTCTTCAACAGAAGCCATAGCTTCAGTAAAAACATATCTGCTTAATTCTTTATCATTAGAAAATGCACCTTTATGTCTTTGTTTCCAATCTGATACGGCTGACAACAACTCTTCAGGTTCACCTTTAAAAATTCTTCCTAAGTCTGCTTTCATTACTTCTCTTCTTTGAGCAATGATTCCTTCAGCAATTTGTTTATCTTTTGTTTCTAAAATCGTTCTTCTTTTTTCAGCTAAAAAAGGATTAATATATTTTTTAATCATTTTAGAAGATAAGTGATCCTGAGAAACCATACGTACTCTGGTTTCAAATGCATCAATAACCCTTAAAGCTTCATCTCTATTTTTTGCAGCTTGTAATTTTTTATCTGTACCACTACTTATAAACCAGTTATTATATCCATATTTTAAATGATGAATAGCTCTAAATTTATCTTGAAATAAATGTCCTGTTCTAAATTGGACATTTTGTGCAACTTCTAAATCACCATTAGCAATAGCTTCTTGTTCAACTTCAATTTCTTTACTATATAAATCTTTGCTCATATCAAGAGTATCTTCAAAATCTTGATCTAAATCTGTAATTCGATCATCAATTCCTAACTCTCTTGCTTTTTGAATTTTTTTTTCTTCTCTCTTTTCTAAATAGCTTTTAGCTGTTACTGAAAAATTAGCTAATCCTTGTACTGTTTTTACAAAATTACCAGCACTCTGTATTCTACGCTGATCATTTTGTCTTGCCAGTGCTTCATTTCTATTAAGGCTGTTATTATAAGCCTGAAATGATTTTTCTAACTCTGATGCATAATCAGGTGCTTGATTAAAACTGTCCATATTTATTACGGGAATAATGGTATTACTGATGTTCCTATAGATAATGCATCCATAAAGGCTGCTGCACCTACATTCTTCATAACTGGTCTTACTGGTTCAGCTTCAGGAATTGGTTGGAAAGCTATTTTTGCACGTTGCTGCTCTTGGAAACCTTTTAATTTAGATATATCTTTTTCAGCTTCCATTTCTAATTCTTCATCTGTAAGTAAAACATTTCTACTTATTAGTGCTACTTTCTTTCCAATCGCTGCATTATCTAAACGTCCTAATCTAGCTATTGATTGACCTGTTGCTCCACCAGTTAGTAATTTTTCATATTTACTATTTTTAAGTACCTCATCATATGCTTGTTCGTACTTTAATTCAGCATCTCTTCTATTTTGTATTTTTTTTCTTTGAAGCTCAGATTGAACACTTGCCATTGCTACATTAGATCTATCCATGTTCACTTCGTATTGAACATTTTTTAGATTCTGAACGGATAATTGTTGCATCCAATTACGTTTTCTATTTTCAACGGCTGCATTATACTGTCTTCGAGCAGCTTCATTTTCTGCTCTAGCTGTTGCTCCTAAGCACACGGCAAAACTCCATAAAGGGTAAGTTATTAGGTCCGTGTTTTAATTCCCGTAAAAATTTGAACCCTAGGAATTTGAGTAGTTTTATATGAACTNTGTTTCGTTTATCAACGATGTTCCAAAGCAACTTCTCTTGTCTACTTTCCACATATCTTTTTGACTCTCGTGCAAAAGTTAGTGGGTATTTATGAATAGCTTGTGTACATAGCATCCAGATTCTGCCATCTTCTTGTACGCCCGCTACTCCTGCTAAATCACCGTTGGGAACTGTGAAATACACACTGTCACCTACTTTGGCACAGTTGGGTATTGCCACGACAGGATCATGTCCATGACCCTCTTCTATTTCTCTACGGTCATCTGGTAAAAGATTAGAAGCCACTTCAAGAGCAGCTTCTAATGTTATTGGGTGAATGTATTTAGACACGTGAATATGATTTTGTGTTGTAATCTCCTTCCCAGCTATATGAAACCATAGTTGCCGGAGATGGATGTTTTGAACTTACTTTTACTACTAATTTTTTATTTCTTTCATAGCACGGTACTGTTTCTAAACTTGAATCTAAGAAAGTCAAAGAGTTTGATTNAACAGTATNAGCTTTATTTACTTCTATAACTTCAACATANTCTGGTTTACCTTGTCTTTTTATATTGACNGTGTAAACTCCAACTTTACCAAAACTAAATTTAACTCTNTGTATTATTAAATCNGATCTAGTATCTGATCTAGTNCCACCACTTTCAGTAAATGTTCTATANAAAGTTGGNAATTCAACTTGCATATCNNAGTTATANCCAATTATAAANTCACCACTTATNGTTGCNGTAACTGTAGGAACAATTCCACTATGATCCCATCGAGCAGTACCATCGACAATATCGTCACTTGTACCTGATGGTCCACCAGATGCAGCAGAAGTTCCTGCTGTATCACATGTATATATTTGACCACCATTAACTACTTGATCACCTACTACGTAAGCATTGTTTGCTTGCCATGCATTTCCAAATGTAAGAGTTGGAGCTGAAGTGTAGTTATAGCCAGTGTCATCAATATTTATAGAAGTCACGGCTCCAGTAACTGAATCAATAGTGCATGAAGCTTTTGCTGTAGCACCTCCACCACCTGTAATAAGTATTTTTGGTGCTGAATTC
>FUFK010040528.1_pt1 | contig 10777 bp, 16 predicted proteins | sample 1021851 | NCBI WGS metagenome assembly FUFK01 (sample SAMEA51879418, study PRJEB19060) | metagenome
ATAATGTTGGAACTGAAGTCGGATGCAAAGACATTCGTGAGTCAGCAAAGATACTTAAACTATCTTACNCNACTGCNTGTAANAGNNTNAAGTCTTATAAATCAGGTATTGGCAAATGGAACTTGACAGCACAACAAATTGAAGAGTGCTTCAAGAAACCATCTGCACAACCTGCCAAAGAAGTTTCATACATCCCAGAGAAAGATGGCACCTATGTCCCTTTTGGTAACTTCAGCAATGTTCGCAAAGTTATCTCGTCCGATAAATTCTATCCTATCTTCATTACAGGTCTTTCTGGAAACGGTAAGACACTCTCCGTTGAGCAAGCGTGTGCTGCAACTAATCGAGAGTTGATCCGTGTCAACATCACCATCGAAACTGACGAAGACGATCTTATTGGTGGGTTTCGTCTTGTTAATGGCGACACTGTTTGGCACAACGGTCCTGTCATCGAAGCTTTGGAGAGGGGAGCTATCCTCCTTCTAGATGAAATCGATCTTGCATCAAACAAGATTCTATGTCTACAATCTATTCTAGAAGGTAAAGGTGTATTCCTCAAGAAGATTGGTCGCTATGTAAAACCTGCTCAAGGATTCAATGTTATTGCAACTGCAAATACTAAAGGTAAAGGCAGCGATGACGGTCGTTTTGTTGGAACTAACGTTCTCAATGAAGCATTCCTAGAGCGTTTCCCAATCACTTTTGAGCAAGAGTACCCATCTGCTGCTATCGAGACTAAGATCTTGATCAACCAAGGATGTGATACAGAGTTTGCTGATATGCTTATCAAGTGGGCAGGTGTCATCCGTAAGACATTCTTTGACGGTGGTGTAGATGAAGTTGTAACAACTCGTCGTCTAGTGCACATCGTTCATGCATATCAGATCTTCGGTGATCGTCTAGGTGCAATCACTAACTGTGTCAATCGTTTCGATGATGACACTAAGCAATCCTTCCTCGATCTTTATACAAAGGTTGACGCACAGGAAGAACTAGAGTATACTGAGGGTTGAGAAATACCCTCTCTATATTATGAGAAAGTACAGCGAGGATGAGATCCTCAAAGAGATTTCAGAATACATCTCTAACACATACAAAGGTCATTATTCTGTCGGTAACGTTCAGACTCTTGACCTTATTGATTCTGTGGGAGACGCTGAAGCATTCTGTAGAAGTAATGTTCTTAAGTATGCCTCACGCTACGACAGAAAGGGGTCAGCAAGGAAAGACATCATTAAGATCATTCATTATGGAATGTTGCTACTCCACTTTAATGACAAAACTGCTAAAGCAAACGAAGCAGCAGTAAACAATCCTACATCATTTTCAGTTGACTACGATCGATGACCGTTATTTCACAACCAACACTAGAAGTTCTAAAAAACTTTTGTGCTATTAATAAATCTATTGTTATCAAACCAGGTAACACAATCTCAACTCTAAGCATCAACAAGAATATTCTTGCTATTGCAGAAGTTGAAGAACAGTTTGATTCTCAGATTTCAATTTATGATTTGGGTGTATTCATTGGAGGTTTGAATACCTTAGATGGTCCTAAGATCGATACTTCAAACACCAACTATGTAACTGTAAGTGATAGTTCTGGTATCTACAAGTCTAGATTTTTCTATGCTGACCCAGATATTATCACTCAACCACCAGAGCGTGAGATTACTCTTCCTTCTGAAGATGTAAAATTCCGTCTCCGTTCTCTTGACCTAGACAAACTACAAAGAGTTGCAAGCATTTATTCTCTTTCAGATCTTTGTCTTGTTGGTCACAAAGGTGAAATGGAATTACAATTAACTGATAAGAAGAATGAAACTTCTAATAGTTTCTCTGTCAATGTTGGTAAAACCGATGACGAGTTTTGTTTCTGCTTTAAGGTTGAGAATCTAAAACTTATTAAAGGCGATTACAATGTCACTGTAAGTAAGCAAAACGTTGCTCTCTTTCAAGGTGATATGATCAAATACTTCATCGCACTTGAACCTAATACCTAATGTCAAACGATTTTTTATGGGTGGAAAAATACAGACCAAAAAATATTGAGCACTGTATTCTTCCATCAGATGTGAAAGAAACCTTTAAAGGTTTCGTAAAACAAGGAGAGATACCAAATCTTCTACTCTCAGGTACTGCAGGTGTTGGTAAAACAACTATTGCAAAAGCACTGTGTAATGAGTTAGGAGCAGACTTCTATGTCATTAATGGATCTGATGAAGGTAGATTTCTAGATACAGTACGAAATCAAGCAAGTAATTTTGCTTCTACTGTATCTCTTACTTCTACAAGTAAACACAAAGTCCTTATCATTGATGAGGCAGATAATACTACTCCTGATGTTCAACTTCTATTGAGGGCAAACATTGAGACGTTTCAAAAAAATTGTAGGTTTATTTTTACTTGCAATTTCAAAAATCGTATCATCGAACCTCTACATAGTAGAACTACAGTTGTTGAATTTAATGTAAGAGGAAAGACAAAACAAGAACTTGCAGCAAAGTTTTTTGAAAGATGTCGTGGCATACTAATGGCAGAAGACGTTTCTTTCTCAGACAAAGTTGTTGCAGAAGTTGTTAACAAATACTTTCCAGACTTTAGAAGAACTATCAATGAACTTCAAAAGTATTCATCAACTGGTGCTATAGATACTGGAATCTTAGCAGCGTTAGGCGATGCTAATATGGATGCACTCGTTACAGCATTGAAAAGTAAAAAGTTCAATGATGTTAAGAAGTGGGTTCATGCTAATCTAGATNCTGATCCTGTATCTATTATGAGAAAGTTGTATGATANTGCATCTTCTCTAATGGATGGTCCTAGTGTTGCNGCAGCAGTTNTAATTATTGCTGAGTATCAATACAAGTCTGCTTTTGTAGTAGATCAAGAAGTAAATCTTCTTGCTTGTTTAACACAAATAATGTTGGAGTGTAATTTCAAATGATTGGAGTCGGAGAAATGGTCGCAATGAGAGATCTAATAGCATCATGTCCACCAGTGTATACTTTACCTGGTACTTGGACAAAATGTAATGCTATTATACCTCACTATAATGCTGACCCTAACGTAACCTTTGCTATTTCTTTTATTGTAATTGTTATTTTACTAGCAGGTTTCGGAGTTTACAAAGCATTTTTTAATAATAAAGGACTTGCAGATCCTTGGGATGATCATGATGACTAGAAAAACAAGACTTGTAAAAGCACAAGTAAAATCCAGATTTTATTATTGGTTCTGGGGAACTACAGCAGTTGCTGTTGTGTCAGGACAACTTTATGTTGGCACATCATATCGTGCTATGGCAAAGTCAATGAATAGATGGTTTGAAGAAACTATTGAAATTATTACTATGCCTATGCCAAGAAGAACTTCACCCCCTATGCCATATTATTTACCAATGCCTTCCTCACCAGAGGATTACGATAATATGCCAATCATTAAATGATTACAAAAACTGCTCTAAAAACTCCTCTAAGATATCCTGGTGGCAAGTCTCGTGCTGTAAAAAAGATGGCACAATTTTTTCCAGACTTTAGTCACTATACAGAATTTAGAGAACCGTTTCTAGGTGGTGGATCTGTATCGTTGTATATCTCTCAAGTTTATCCTCATTTAGATATTTGGGTTAATGATTTGTATGAACCCTTGTATACTTTTTGGAAGATGTTACAAGTAAGTGGTGACAAACTTACAAAAGAACTAACTGAACTAAAGTCTAGATATCCTGATAGGGGTAGTGCAAGAGGATTATTCATTGAGGCAAAAGAATACTTAGAAAAGAAACCCAAAGAATGTGACCCCTTTCGTAGGGCAGTCGCATTCTATGTTGTAAATAAGTGTTCTTTCAGTGGTTTATCTGAGTCATCTTCTTTTAGTCCTCAGGCATCTGATTCAAACTTCTCAATGAGAGGTATTGAAAAACTTAAGTATTATAGTCAGGTCATTAGTAAGTGGCAGATCACAAACCTATCATATGAAAAATTATTAGAGGATGATGAGGATGTATTCATATATCTAGATCCTCCATATGATATCAAGGCAAACTTGTACGGTAAAAGGGGAACTATGCACATGGGATTTGACCATGACTCCTTCTCAAAGAACTGTGATAGATATCAATGCGATCAAATGATTTCATATAACTCTTCTAATCTAGTAAAGAATAGGTTTGAAGGTTGGCAGCAGACAGAATATGATCATACCTATACTATGAGATCTGTAGGTGAATACATGTCAGATCAACAACAGCGAAAAGAACTACTTCTTCTAAATTATGTCATCTAATTATCCTCTTAAGGATTATTTAAACTCTATCAACTATTCCAAACAATACCTCATGGGTGAGGATGAAGATCCTGGTTGGGAAAAAAACTATCCTTCATACGTCATAAACAAATGCATGTCACATCATATGGATACTGTGATGTTTGCAAATGAAATGAATATGAATCCTATTTTAGATAATCGTTTGCAATATGATTTTTTTATAAATATCGTCAGAAGCCGCAAGAGATTCTCACCTTGGGGTAAAAAGCAAAAGATTGATGATCTTGAACTTGTAAAGCGTTATTATGGGTACTCCTATGAGAAAGCAAAACAGGCACTTGAGATACTCACTCCACAACAAATTAATTTTATTAAAGATAAATTGAACACAGGGGGTCAGTAACATGAATGAACTTAAAGAAGTTCAGTGGAATAGAAATGAAATGGTAGAAGTGAATTTAAAGGAACCAGATGATTTCCTTAAAGTTCGTGAGACCCTTACACGCATAGGTGTAGCTTCTAGGAAAGAAAGAAAGTTATATCAATCATGCCATATCTTACATAAGAAAGGACAGTATTACATTGTTCATTTTAAAGAGTTGTTTGCACTAGATGGTAAGAAAGCAAACCTCTCAGAAAATGATTTACAGAGAAGAAATAGAATTATTAAATTACTATCTGATTGGGGATTGGTAGAAATAGTTAAAGAATATAGCATCAAAGACGCTGCACCTTTAAGTCAAATCAAGGTAATTGCATATAAAGAGAAGGGAGAATGGACTCTTGAGTCCAAGTATAACATCGGGAAAAAACGTCAAGCCTTAGAATGATATATAGTTTAGTGTTATAATATCGTCACATGGCAGTGAAAGAAGAAACCAAAGAAGAGAAGAAAGGTCTTCTTGGAAAACTAAAAGAAGCAGCAGATGACAAAGAAGAGCAACTTGCTATACTGAGTACATTTGTTCGCTTATCCGTTCTGGTATGGTCCGCAGGAATTTTAACTTTAGCGTATGTTAAGTTACCTGCTGCATTTAAAATCCCAGAACAAAAGCTCGATCCAACTTTCATAGCTTCGGTCTTCACAGGTACCCTAGCTACTTTTGGCGTACAAGCGGCTGGTAAGAAAAAGAATGGAGAGGGTGGCGGTAGTGCCAATATATCTAAAAAAGATATGGAGTTTCTTATTGCTAAGGCATCAGAGACTGCACCTGCACAAACTATAAGGATTGAATCTGGTCCTGTTAAAATTGTTCCTGATACCAAGTAAAATCATGCAAAAATTAATTAATGTACTCGCTGTTTCGTCTGCTGTTGTATCTCTTACCGTTGTTGGCATTGGCGGTTACGTTTATGTACGCAAGGATGCAATCATAGAAAGTATCAAAGAAAAGGCACTAGGATCTATTACTGGTAATATTGGTGATGCACTACCTGGTATTGTAGATGCAGAACTTCCTGATGCTACTGGAGCACCTATTCCTTTACCTACAAAACCTAGTTTCTAAGAGGTTATTATGAATGTTAAATGGATATCAATCGGTGTAGTTGGTAGTTTATTCGCAGTATCTCATCTGGGAATGATAGGTTATATTGCCAGCAGAAAAACTGAAAGTCAATTACCTAGGATAGATGTTCCTGTAGGTGACTATACTTCATATGCTATCTCAGCTGATAAAGACGGATATAAAATTAGTTACTCAGCAAACGATCCTAAGACAGCATTTATTACTAAGGACATCAAAGAAAAAGGTGGTTTCCTAGGATTAGCAAATGAAACTACTAAGGTCACTGAAGAATACTTCCTAGATGGTAAGACCAATCAAGGCGGTCCTGTATCTAACAAGAGATCTTGGATTGATCAACCACCAGGTTTAACACCGCAACAGACACAAGAAATTGCTGCTGCTCGAAAAAGCGAAGAGTGTGTCAAAGCAATCGGAGCTGCTGAAGGAACTGGTAGGTTGGTCGGGACTAGCGTTGGTGCTGCTGCTGCTCCTGCTGTTTCCTCTATTCCTTTTGTTGGTTGGGTTGCTGCTGGTTGGATAGCAATGTTTGGTGGTAATCAAGGTGCTGATATCGGTGGTAGTATGGCAGAGGACTTAAACGAGAACTGTTAATTTTTCTTATATCTGTTAATAATACTTTTTTTAGGACGTTTGAAGGGAGGTAGACCTTTCTTCTCACGATACCTATTACAATTTAACTCATTACGACTTAACTTAGGTGGTTCTTTACCTAACTTCCTTTGTATAGTTGTAGTGAGTTTTTTAATGACTGGTTTAATTACTCTCAATAATAATGGTGTTGCAGCAGCAGATGCTGTAGCTACCACTGCGATAGCTGCTGTAGTGCTGACTTGATTTGTAGAGGGTAAAAATCTTTCGACTGCTGTAGTCTCTTCATACAATACTACACATTGTCCATTTTGTACTTCATGACCTATAACTCTCTCCTCACCATTCTGAGTTAGATCACCAACTCTAGGTTGATTAGGTGCAGGACATTCGATCTCTTCTGTTGGAGGAATGGGTGGAACCTCAGGTGTATCTACTTCTGGTGCTTCTGGTGGTTCAACAACAGGAGGTGGTGGTGCTTCTATGACCATCTGTAATTGATCAGGTTGATAATCCATTGCATCATAAGATGGATACTCTGCATCACAAAATACCAATACTTTATTTTCATCGTCTTCAATTATTGTATCATTCTTGTCACTCAACTCATGTGCTTCTACACAACCAGGCATTTGAATGATAGGTTGACCTATTATCACAGTAGCAGGTGGTGCACTAGGTATTGCAGTCTTTGGATGGTCAGTTAACCATCTAGGAACATCTCTCAAGAATACTTGATTAGTTCCTATATTAAATACCTGATTTGCTCCTATGGTTTGGACACCATTATCATGGACATGAACTCTAGGTATCTCCATTACTTAATCACCGATAGATATGTCTTTCAAACTTTTGGAGTTAAATGATATACCTCTTTCTTGTTTAGGTATTTCATGTGCATGTGGAGCTATGTTATTCACATTCTGTACAACAACATCTGCACATATACTATAGTATGGTGACTTAGGATGGAATGAAATTCCCTCTTTTATCAAATTTCCACAATTTTTTAACCTGGCTATCTCAAAGTCAAGTCTCTTATTTGCTACGGTTTGATTCATTAATGCGATATTTGCTGCTGCTGCCTCTTTACATTGCTCTTGTAGTTTCTTATCTAACGGTCTAGACCATGTTGCAGATATACCAACTGATAAATTATAGTTATCTTTCTGTGCTGTCCTTGTAGGGACGTGGTATAAAATATTACCTGGATTGTCTAATACGCCATCATCATTCAAATCTGACATATCATACACAGGATCCATATAGTATGGCTCATATGGTTTTTGTGCTGATGCGGTTCCAGTGACATATGGCGTAATGTTCATGGTAGCACCCTGGCACTGTATTCCATTGCCATATGTGTTAGTTATATATGGTCCTTGTAAAACTTGTATAGCTTGATTGGTCACCGAGCCCGAAGAATTGGCAATCGGAGATGCTGTTGCACTTACACCACCAACAGTTTCTGCATTTACAGGTGACGCTACAAGAGCAGCGATTACTGGGAGAAGATACTTGTAGTATCTGTGACCGAAGTTACGGTGGTTTCTCTTTGTATTACTGTGTGATTTGAGAGACCTGGTCCCATGTACGTTTCCGTGTATTGAAACGCTGCACCTGGTGTCTGTATCGTGAAGTTGGGTTTGTCGCTTATTCCTGTCCATGTTGAATTCACTCCCTCAATAGTATTAACTTGGGTTGCATTTGTGGGTGATAAATTATCATCCGTAGTTACCCCATTGCCCGTTACCGACCACTGATAGCCTGTGTTATAATCCATCGAATTTATGGTCTCCACCACAGTCGAAGTCGTTTCCGTGTGGGTAGTCATCGAGCCTTGTTGGAAATTTGGTACCACAGGCACTGCNATGNCTGGGTTNATANNACCACCNANANCTATTAGTAGGAATAACTTATATGTATTCCTCATGATTATTAATCAAAAATAGTAATTTCGCTAACGAACTGACCTGTTAAGGAGTTACCTGCACCGAGAGTTCCTGCTCCATCTGTGCCCTGCTTTATCGTAACAACATGAGCATTTGTGATTGTTCCTGGTGAACCTGTTCCTGATGTTCCACCACTTTGTGTGGTGATATCACCCCAACTAGCAGAACTAGCAGAAGAATTGTCACCCTGTTGCCATGATTGGGAGAAGGAGAATGATCCTGTGCACGCTAAGTCACTACCACCAGTTGTTGTTGATGATCCTGTGCATCCATTTTGAATACCAGTAATTGTTCCAACTGTTCCAACACCTGTAGTAGCACTATAAGTGTTAATACCAATACCACCATCTACAGCACTACCATTGGCAGGTGTATGTGATGTGATCACGTTATTTCCAGAGATCGAATAGCTATTTCCGATTCTTGTTTGAGTCACGATTTGAGGTTCAACAGTCAGTTGCAAACTGGATTGATGTCTAGTAGACATTCCGCCAGCATGAGCCGCACCACCAAAAGCCAATAACATAATAAAAGGTAAATAATTTTTCATTGTGAGTTTATACGCATTGACGTACAACTATATAGGTGTGCTAATCCTTACACATATGTTCGGTGTGTACCGTTTATATCTGGTTGGTCTCATGGTTAAATAGTAGTGTCGCCTTCGGGGACAAACACTAAATCTCGCTTATTAAAGGAGTCTAAAATGGGAATCACAAAGTGGACATCTAAAGATGTCGATAAAATTTTTGATGCAGCATACCGCTATAGTGTAGGATTCGATGATCTATTCAATCGATTCCATGCATACGGAACTGGATCACCGACTGGACAATACCCTCCATATAATATTGTCAAAGAGTCATCAGATAAATGGAGAATCGAACTAGCACTCGCAGGTTGGTCAGCAGACCAAGTAGAAGTATCAACCGAGCAAAACGTATTGCTAGTTAAATCGAAAGAACAAGATCCGAGTACACAAGAAGAAGAATACGTTCATAGAGGTGTAGCATCTAGAACATTTGCTAGAGGATTTAACCTCTCAGATGATGTAGAGATTGGGAAAATTAAGTTTGTTAATGGTTTGCTAACAATCGATTTACAAAAGGTAATCCCAGAACACCAGAAAAGACAAGTCTATGACATAGGTTAACTAAAACTTATGCAGTTCTTAACCTGTAATTAAAGATACAAAACACTCACTTATGCTATATTAAGTGGGTGTTATTTTTTTTAAAAACAAATGAAAGCATTAGCAGTTGCATTGCTCCCTTTACTATTGACAAGTGGTTGTGCAAATGCAAGAACAAGGTTGAGTGGTGCAGGTGCATCATTCCCATCTAAAATCTATACTCGTTGGTTCTCAGACCTAGCAAAGTCTGGTGGAGCAAGAGTAAACTATCAGGCAGTTGGATCTGGTAGCGGTAGAAAAGCATTTATTGATGAGACAGTAAACTTTGGTGCGTCTGATGATCCTATGAAAGATAGTGACATCGCTAAAGTAAAACGTGGTCTAGTTCAGATACCTATGACAGGTGGAACTATCGCATTTGGATATAACAATCCTGGTTGTGATCTAAAACTTACACAACAACAGGCAGTTGAAGTTGCTATGGGTATTATCACTAACTGGAAAGAAGTTGGATGTGATGATCAGAAGATGACTTGGGCACATCGTTCAGATGGATCTGGAACTACTAAGGCATTTACTAATAGTATGCAAGCATTCTCTTCTACATGGACACTAGGAACTGGTAAGTCAGTTGCTTGGCCAACTGGTGTTGGTGCTAAAGGTAATGCTGGTGTTGCTGGTGTTATTAAGAATACACCTGGTGCTATCGGTTATGTAAACCAATCCTATATTGATGACGTTGTAAAACCTGCAGCACTACAAAACAAGTGGGGTGACTTTGTAAAACCATCTGTAGATGCAGGATCAAAGGCACTCAATGGTATTGAACTTGATGAGAATCTTGCAGGTACAAATCCAAACCCAGAAGCAGAAGGAGCATATCCGATTGCTACATTGACTTGGATTCTTGCATATGAAACAGGTAACGGTAAAAATACCGAGGCAATAAAAACATCACTCAGTACATTACTAAGTGATGAGTATCAGGACAAAGCACCTAAGTTAGGGTTTGTTCCTCTTAAAGGTGAGATCTTAGAAAAAGCAAGATCTGCTGTTGACAAGATCGGAAAGTAAGTATATAATTTTAATATGATTGAACTAACACTTACCTCTCTACTAATGTTTATGGGAGGTAATTTTTGTGAATATGCTAAAGAAGGGCATGACGATTACAAGTCATTGCTCATGGCATATAGTGATGCTAGTGCGGAGTATGGGGTAGAGGAAGTTAAGAAAGTAATTGAAGAGTCTGGAGATATCAAACTCCAAGCAAAGGCAGTTATCTTACTTAAATGTCCTCAAGTAAT
>FUFK010069816.1_pt1 | contig 10776 bp, 6 predicted proteins | sample 1021851 | NCBI WGS metagenome assembly FUFK01 (sample SAMEA51879418, study PRJEB19060) | metagenome
TCTTGGTGGTATCAAAGTTGGTTCTGGTCTTTCTATTGATGGTAACGGTGTTCTGACTGCCACTGGTGGTTCTACCGTTCCACAAATTCAAGATTTATCAGGAACTACATCATCACTTGCTGATGACGCATCTTCTGAACTAAATATTACAGGTTACAAAGCTTATTCATTATTCAAGATTACTACCGATGCAGAAGCATGGGTGAGAGTTTATGTAGATGATGCATCAAGAGATGCTGATGCTACAAGAAGTGAGGGAGAAGATCCCACACCTGGTAGCGGTGTTATCGCTGAGGTGAGAACGTCTGGATCAGAGTCAATTCTGATTTCACCTGGTATTATGGGATTCAATAACGACAATCCAAGAACGGATAACATTTACTTAGCAGTCACNAATAGAAGTGGATCGCAGCAACTNCAATNACAGTCACTCTAACAGCACTACAAATAGGAGAATAACAAAGATGGCAATTTTAAAATCAGTNGTTNANGTCAATAACGGTAACACTGGTTGGGATAAAACTCACGTAATGGATGCGTTAGAGACTGTATTTGCTAACCTTGGATTTCATGGTGGTACTGCTGCATCTGGTGTACCTCAGAGATTAATTAGTCCAGAAGGTTATACTGGTGCTAGTGAAACATGGAGAACTACAGGAGGTGATGCAGTTTGGGAGACTACTAAAACACATTATTATACTGCAACAGCAACTGGCACATCTGCATATAGATTATTGAAATTTGTTGCGTCTGACGGATATCAATATTGGTATTCTAGTAATAATGGTACATATCCAAATCAAATTAGGATGTCTAGACATGGATTTACTCAAGGTCAAGCAGTCCATTTTGCTAAAGGTGGAACGAACGCAAGCTATGGTGTTGAAGGTTTGACATTAGATACAATTTACTATGTTATTCTTGTTAATGAGGATCGTTTTAAATTAGCAGCAAATGCTACAGATGCTGCTAATGGCACTGAAGTTGTTATGAGTGATGGTGGATATGGTGGTGTTGGATATTCTGCTAAATCTAGTTTCACATATGGTATCAGTGAGGTTGATGATGCTGCTTTTGATAACCGTACTATCAATATTGGTACGGGTGATACTCTAAGAATTACTTTAGATACTGCTGGAAGTGGTAATATGTATCTTTGTCGTGATACTGATGACTATGATGCTACTAAGTATATTACTGATGGGTGGTCAGAATCTGAAACATCTTATTCTCAAAGCGGTACCCAAACAACTGCTCCTACTGGAACTGGATCTGATACTGGCACTATAGAATGGGACACTTCTGGATTTAGGCAATCTTATACCAATCCTACTGACATGGAATTGTTTTCTCCATCAGAATTGGGTCAGGAAGGAAGAAAATATATTTACGCTAATGATACTAACTCTGGAATGAAGGGTGTAATTAATGTAATGCCACAAGCTTATGGAGATTCCGCTAGTTCTTCTGATTATCCTTTCTGGGATTACGAAGTTGCTGCAAGTGGTGGCAGATCTGCCTTAAAAGTTAGAGTGTATAGGTACGCATATTCATCAACTTCTTATAGAGGATACATAAGCAACATTGAAATTTTAAATAAAGGAACTGGATGGCAAGATGGTGATTCTTTTACTATTCCTGGCGATCAGATTGGTGGAGCAACACCTGCTAATGATATTACGTTTGGTGTCTTGACACCAGAAACTTCAAACAACGCTCGTGATGGTATACCTTCTGTCCGTGTAACAAATTTAGGTGCTGGTTCTAACTTCTTCCAGAGAGCAGAAAGTAGTCAGTGGGCTATCTTAAAAAATGTCAATGATGCTTCTAAAACATATGGAACTACTTTCTATTCATTTGGAATTGATACTGATACAAACAATAGATTGTTATTCAATTCTGGAAGTGGATATAAATGGTTGAATAAAATTGGAGTTGCCAATNATAATGGACTTTATGCTGGTAATTTTGCAGGATTTAAAGGAATAGATTACCAGCAAAGTTATTATTACCCAATCACTGATAGTGGTGACAGTCAGTGGACTTTTCCATATGTTACTTATTGCACTAGCTCTACTCCAACAGCATATCCTTTAGAGATTAGGGTGTATAGAGCACAAAATCCTCAAGATACTAACTTTGCTATCATTCAGTTCTGTCAAACAATTAATACAGTAGTTCAATCCTATGGTGCTTTCACAGTTTATCACGGTGCTACATTTGGAAATAATGTTTTTGATTATGATTATGTTTTCAATGGATCAATGATGACATATAGTTCTGGTACAAGATCTATTAAGTTACAACATACTACATGTTCTCCTCATTATACTTATTCTTCTAGTGATCAAGGAACTAATGCAGAACCAGTTAGTCAATATAGTATTGCTAGAGAAGCTTTCTATGGTTATCTAAGAGATCCTGATAATGCACAAGTCTATACCACAAGTGAATACGTGTGTAATATAGAAACAGAAGGTGGGATTACTGCTGACATGTATCTGTATTACAGAAACAGTGCTTATGATCAATACCTTGGAAATTCTGTAGATTCAGCAGCAAATTACTACAAACCATTTAAAGGTTTACCAATCAATGAGAGAATGGTTCCATGTCCTTATTATCTACCAGATGATTTTGTAATGCTACAGGTATCAACAACTCCTGGTCTAACTGCATTTAGAACTGGTGATACTGTAACCGTAGGTGGTACTGAAACATATGAAATTATTAAAGCTTCATATGAAACACAACAGAATGGTCTTGATGGTATAGACAACAATTCTACAATTGGTATGTTATTCATGGCGAGGATTAGCTAATGGCATTAATAGCACTTTCGGAAACACCTGCTCTTCCTATTGATGGTTTTGATGAAACTAAGTTGCAACCAAATACTGCAACTGGTTTTATCACAACTGTTTTTTCTGCAACTGCTAGAGCAACAGCTCCATCAGGCACACCTCAAAACTTTAATATTAATAACTTAGATTACTCAGGACCTCAAAACAATCAACCATATCAAAAACGTCGTCCTCAACCTGGTTTCTTGAAAGGTAGAAGACCATACTTTGGATTACTGTTCCCAAGAGGATACTACAATAGATAACTAAATACATCAGAAGAATAGTAGCGTTTAGAAATGGCATTAGATTTCCCCGCATCACCGAATATTAATGACACGTATACGTTTGGTGGTGTAACGTGGACTTGGGATGGAACAACTTGGAAAGTTCTAGGTAGATTTCAGTTCACATCTTCTGAAACTGATCCTGTTTTTAGTGCGTCTCCTTCTGCAAACATTCTTCAACAAAATATTACCAATTGGAATTTAGCATATGGTTGGGGAGACCATTCTGGTGCTGGATACTTAACATCAATAGGATCTATTAGTAGTCATAGTGACGTAACAATAGCAACTCTACAAGATGGACAGTTATTAAAGTACAGTGTTGCTAATTCTGCGTGGGAAAATTGGAATCCTAATTATCTTACTTCATACACAGAAACTGATCCTGTATTTGCTGCATCACCAGCTGGTGGTATTACAGGAACAAACATTGCTAACTGGAACACCGCTTACAACTGGGGTGATCACGGGTCTGCTGGATACTTAACAGCAGAGTCAGATACTCTTGCTAGTGTAACAGGTAGAGGTGCAACAACTACAACTGATATTACAACTACTGGTAAAATTTATTATTCTAATAATTTTGCTGATCTGACTGCACTTAACAATGTAAGTCCAACTACTTATCATGGTATGTTTGCACATGTTCATGCAGAAGGTCATGGATATTTTGCACATGCAGGTGCATGGACACAGTTACTAGACACTGGATCCTCAATTAATGAACTAGCTGATGTAACCACTGGAACTATATCTACAGGTGATGTACTAACATGGAATGGTAGTGCTTGGGCAGCTGCTGCTCCTACTGGAGGAGGTGGTGGAGGAAGCGGTGCTAACGTAACTATATCTGACACTATTCCTGCAGGATCTGCTACTGCTGGTGATCTTTGGTGGGAGAGTGATACTGGTCGTCTCAAAATTTATTATCAGGATGTTGATACTGCTCAGTGGGTTGATACTAACCCACCACTAGCAGCTTCTTCGGGAGGTAGCAGTTCAAGCACTGGTAATTTTACTGGTAACTTTACTGGTAATGTAGATGCTGGTGTAGTGACCTCGGATGTATTCAAAAAGAGTGTACCTCAATCTCAGTCTAACTTAATTAGTATTTCTGAACTTAAAGCAATTGTGGCAGCTTCAGCAGACTTTGCTGCATTCAAAACTAACATTGCAGCACTAACAGATAATTAATAAATATCTCTGATAAAAGTTTTTTAAAAAATGGCATACACTACCAACTATTCATTCAAGAGATTTGATGCTACTGGAAGCATTATGTATGTGGTAGTGAACATTCTTAATGATGCTACAACTCCTGCAGTTGTTGAGACCATAGATTCTTTTCCAATCAAATTACCTATTGATGCAGCTGGAGCAGTGCTTCAAGGTACTAACTTAGATTCTCATATTACTTCTACGTTAAATAATGTATTTGATGCCAATTATTTACAGCAAAGAAAGTATCAATTTGATAATGGTAATGTCGTAACAAATGCTTCTATCATCTATACATTAACTTCAGAAATTGAAGCTGGTGAGCAAGCACCTCAAGTTGTTGGTTTTATATTTGATACAAGTGGAAATCCAGTTAATGGTGTAACAGTTACATCTAGTAATGGACAGTCTGGAACTACTGATATTTCTGGTGGATTTATATTTGCAGCAACTGGTGGTTTTCAAAAAGTAACTGCTAGTAAATCTGGATACTTTGATAACTTTAAGATGATTACAGTTGATGGTATTACCAATGTGAATATTACTGTGTTGGCAGAATCAGGTACATCATCTTCAATTCCTTTGACTGGTCTTACTGGTGGCACAGTTACTGGCACTGGTACTGGTCGTGCATCTAACAATGCCGAGGTTTCTTTCCCTGCTAATTCTATTGTTGATGGAGGTAATAACCCAGTGGCATCTGCTACTATGAAGATTGGTAATATTTTAGTATCTGATACAGGATCAACTGATATTTTTCCTGGCTATTTCTTAGGTGATGTAAGTGGATCTAATGATCCGATTGAAAGTTATGGTTACATCAATGTAAGTGTAGAAGATGGAAGTGGTAATCCTTTATCTTTAAACCCTGCTATTGGTGCGACAGTTCGCATGCCAGTAAATCCAGATCCAGTTGGAGAGAATACTATTGCAACGTGGAGATTAAATGAGACTACTGGTATCTGGGAGCAAGGCACTAATGCTACTAGAGTTGGTGCAACCAATGTATTTGAGTTTAATGTAACATCATTCTCTTGGTGGAATATTGACAAACCATTAACAAGCACATGTAGTTTAACTGTTACTGCATATGCTACCCAAAATCAATCAACTACAGCAAAAGGTGTTGATGTAACCGTTAATGTTACTACCCAAGCTTGGGGTAGTAGACCAACTATTTGGCAAGGTAGAGGAACAACAGGATCTACTGGTCAAGTAACAATGGATGTTCCTCCTGGCATCCTATCAGTTGTTGGTAAAAGAGGTTCAACAACTTTTGTAGGTACTGGATATAACACCAGTGGAACACCAGGATCATGTTTGGCATTTATGGATATATTTCCACAATATAACTGGAACAATCCAGCACCACCTGCACCACCAGCACTACAAATATTTTCTCCAGCAACTCTTACATTAAACCAAGCAGCTACTATAACATGGTCTGGTGGTAGAGCGTCTAATGATATTATTGTAACTACAACTGATCCAATAACTGAACAACCAACCAGTACAACAATTGTATCAAACTCTATTCTTGTTAGTGGATCTGTGAGTTTCACACCAACAGTTGCTGGAGCTATGCATTTCTTCTCCATTGAAGCAACTGATGCTAATGGAGATGTGACATCAGCTGGATCTGAAAATAGTGGTGTGATTCCATCTTAATTCTAAATAACACGGAAGGAGTATTTTAAGAAATGGCAATTAATTTTCCTAGCACAGTAGGACAACCAACGAATGGATCTTATACTTATACGGTAGCGGGTATTACTTATTCGTGGGATGGATCATCATGGGCAGCTGCAGGTGCTGGAGCTAGTGCAACTGATAGAACTCTCTTTAGTGTTAGTACAAATCCTGCTGGCACTGCAGGTCTTTCTTATGATAATAACACAGGTGTTTTTGCTTACACTCCTCCAGATCTTACACCTCTTTTATCTCAAGAATCTGATACTCTTTCTACTGTTTTAAGTAGAGGAAATGGATCAGGTTCAAATGATATTGAGATTGCTGATAACCAATCAATTAAACTTGGTGCCTCATTTGACCTAACTATTTTTCATAATACAACTTCTGGATCTAATATTAGAGAGAATGGATTCGGTCCTCTTAATATCTGGGGTACAGATATTAATATTCTTGACTCTACAGGAACTGAGACAAAAGCAACTTTTTCTACAGGTGGTTCTTGTACACTGAGTTGGGGTGGAGTAACAAAATTTGAAACCACAACAACTGGTGCAACAATTACAGGAGCACTTACAGCTGGTGGAAATACTTATCCAACATCTAACGGAAGTATTGGACAAGCGTTGATTGGAGACGGAGCAGGTAATATTGGATGGGGTGATGTTGCAACTATTGGATTGAAGTCAAGAACTACAGCATCCGTAACACAGTCTATTGCTAGTGGTGCTGCAGCAAACGTATCTATTTCAACTGCTAAAGGATTTGTTTTGTATAGTATTGAGACATCACATGCTGCATGGGTAACATTATATACTGATACAAATAGTAGAACTGCTGATGCTGGTAGACTTGAAACTACTGATCCTACACCTGGTTCTGGAGTTCTATCAGAAGTTATTACTACAGGAGCAGTAACACAACTAATTACGCCAGGAGCTTTTTGTTTTAATTCTTCTCCTATAGCAACAACATATGCCAAGGTTGTAAATAAAAGTGGATCTACAGCAAACGTACAAGTAACTCTTACCTATCTTCAACTAGAGGCTTGATATGGAAGAAAAAATCTACATCGTAACGCTCTACAAACATGAGGATCTAGAGCAGTTTTACAATGAGATGAGTGGATTTCATCTAGTAATGAAACGTCCTATGAGTAGGAATACTCATTACAAGATGACTGAGGAACAGGCAAAAAAATTACGTCAAGATCCTAGAGTTTGGGATGTACAATTACCACCAGAAGAACTTGGTATGGTAATGGGTAGAGATACAATAAATTATAATGAGTATAATGTTAGTGGAAATTTTTGGAAAGAAGATACACAAGGAGCAGCAACAGTAAATTCTACTGATTTTCAGTGGGGACACATTCATTGTGCTGGTGATACTGTACAGAGAGGTAAAAATCAGTTTGGTGTTATCAATCTAGGTGGAACATATGAACAAGTAATTGAGTCTATAGATGTTTTTAATGATGGTAAACATGTTGATGTAGTTATTTGTGATGATCCAGTATCGTATGATTGTCAGGAATGGTTCAGTCCTACCACAGGTCAGACAAGATTTAATCAGTATGATTGGTATAGTGAATTAAACAGTATCGTAAGTAGTATTGATGATGATAGTCAAACAATACCTTCAGGATCATATCCAAACTATTTTGATAATGCTACTAACACAGAGAGTCATGGTACACACGTTGCTGGAACAGTAGCAGGACAACACTATGGATGGGCGAGAGAGGCAAACATTTATAGTTTGCAAGTCCTTAGTAATACTGCAAACACAGGGACACCTGTACCAGCTTTATTGATTTTTGATTACCTAAGAGCTTTCCATAGAAACAAGGCAGTCAATCCTGATACTGGTATTAAGAACCCAACTATTACGAATCATAGTTGGAGTTATCGTTATGATTTTTCTGATATATTAGAGAAAGCAAGTTTTGATCTTTCTGATTTTGTCTCAGTAAATTATAGAGGAACAACTTATAATAGTAGCAATCCCAATCCATCTGGTTGGACATTAGCAGGACTAGAAACTGACTTTGGTTTTGCTTCTAATAAAATGAAAATAAATTCTGACTATGCAGCAATCAATGCTGATGTAGAGGATGCTATTGAAGAGGGTGTAGTTATTGTCGCAGCAGCTGGTAATAATAATTTTCATTGTGTACCAGATGGAAATCCTGATTACTCCAATACAGTAACTCTTACAGCTGGAACATACTTTTATAATAGAGGAGCATCGCCAGGTAATTCACTCAATACTATATGTGTTGGATCTCTAGGCAATAGACATGATTTTAGAAGATCTACTTTCTCTAACTTCGGACCTTTGATTGATATATTTGCACCAGGAAATAAAATTCTTTCTGCTTATGATTCTAGTGGAATTGCTGATAATAAGTATGGTGGAGCACCAAACTATTACTATCCTATAAATGGAACCAGTATGGCATCACCACAAGTAGCAGGTGTACTAGCATGTTTAGCTACTGGTAAGGAAAGGTTTAATCAGTATGATGCCAAAGGATATTTGGAAAGCACTGGTATTTACAATGACATGAGTTGGGATGCTGGTAGCGGTAGCGGAACTCCTGCAGCAACATTCAATATCACAACAACTTCTCCAAGTTTTTCATATTATACACTTAGTGGAACTGATAGAAACGGTGCTGTTAGTGGTAACAACGCAGGAGTAGTTGTGTATGTTGGTGATACAATTAATTTTAATCTATCAAACGTATCTGGTTCTCATCCATTCCGTATTAGAAATTCACCTGGCGGTACAGATGTAAGCACTCCAACAGCATCAGGTCAAGGTTCTACAGGTAATGCAACAGTGTCATGGACACCAAATACAGTGGGTGATTATGTCTATCAGTGTAGTAATCATGGTAGTATGTATGGAAATATAGCTGTAACACCAGCACCTAGTAACGCAGGAACATTTGCTGATAATTCTTGTAAAAAAGATAGTCCTGATTTATATTTGATTGCAAAAAATCCTAGAGAGGGAGTGACTGGAATGATATCTAAACAGGTTGGTGTTAGATCTAATGATAAAAGTGCTCTAAAATATCCTAGAGTTTCTACATTTAATAGACCAGCTCCAGCAGCACTACCCAAAACATTTACACTTACTGTTACTAATATCGGTTCATCACATTATGTGTTCAATGGTTCTGATAGAGGAGCTGATCATGTTGATGCACAAGATCCAGTAATCAATTTGAATCAAGGTGATACTCTAATACTTACATTTAATATTTCTGGAAGTCATCCATTTTGGATTAAAACAGTAAGAACAACAGGAACATCTAATGGAGTTACAACAGGAACCATTACAAACAATGGTCAGCAGTCATCTAATCTAACATGGGATACAAATGGAGTAACACCAGGAACTTATTGGTACATTTGTCAATTCCATCTTACAATGGCTAACTCTATCATTGTAACTTAGAGCATAAATAAACAAGAGCACTAGTATTTACTGGGAATAAATGGCTGATCGTTTTCCGTTAATTGTCAATTCTGTATCAAAGAAGATTGAAGAACTGGTATCAGGTGACAATCTGGATCTTACTGGCAATGGTATCATTGTTAGTGGAGACACTGGTGCAAGTAAATATTTGACTAGTAATGGTACGACAGTTTTCTGGGATAGTCCTGGCGATGTTTATCTAACACAGAACCAAACAGTTACTAATAAAACTTTTGAAACTTGTATAATTTCTGGTTCTCTAAACACAATTACAAATATTCCAAACGCTTCATTATCAAACAGTAGTATTACTATTAATGGTTCTGCAATCAGTCTTGGAGGAACCGTAACCACACCCGATAACAATACAACATATTCTGTTTCTGCTGTAGATGGTGCTAGTGTTTCTGAAAAAATTATTAGATTGACATCAGGTGGTAACGCTGGTGCAGGTGTTGATGATGATATTACTTTAGCAGTAGGAGCTCCTGCATCTGTTCCAGCTGGATCAAATGCATTAACTTTATTCTTAGATAGATCTGGAGATGTTCTCACAGTCAGTGGACATGTTAATGATAGTGATACTATCACCACACTAAGTGCTCCTGGCGGAACTGCAACTTCTGGAGCTCTCAACTTCACATCAACTGGTGCTGCTACAGTTTCTATGACTGGTAGCACTATCAATATTAGTGCTCTTGATACTGATACTAAAACTAAAATTCGTGCAGGATCTGGTGGTACATACGGTCCTGCGGATACAACAACAGGAAAATTTACATTCTTAGATGGCACAGGAACTACAGTTGCTGCTGGTGTTGATGGTAGTGGTGATCCTACTATTACATATGAATCTACTGATACTGTTACTAGAATTAGAGGTGGGTCTACAGGATCTTACATTCCATCTTCTGGTGGAACCACACAATCTGACGTTACCATTACAGGTGGATCTGGAGGTAATGTAACTGTAAGTCAAGTAGGAAATACTATTAATATTGATAGCGTAGATACTAACACTGTTACTAAAGTTGGTAGTGATAATAACGGAAGTCCTATCGCACCACAGGCAGGAGATTTTATATTCAAGCAAGCTGGTGCTACAACTATTAGACAGACTACAAATAATAGTGGTCAAGTTGAAATTGAAATTGATTCTTTAAACAGTGATACAGGTGCTAGTTTAGATGCTGATCCTGTTGGTGGTTTAGTATTATCAGGAACAGATTTCCAATTAAAAAATTATA
>FUFK010040757.1_pt1 | contig 10775 bp, 10 predicted proteins | sample 1021851 | NCBI WGS metagenome assembly FUFK01 (sample SAMEA51879418, study PRJEB19060) | metagenome
AGCTTATGACCTTGTAGATGTAGACCATACTCTTCGTTTGTTGCAAAACGTACATAGTCTTGACCGTCTGTTGTTTTTAGTATGACTGGTATTTGTGTGTCACCAACATCTTTGGTAGTACAATCAAAGTAACAAGCAACGTGGTCTGGATACTCTTCTTGTAACATTTTGAGCATAGCAGTTTTACCTATGCCCATGTGACCTTGTGCAATGATAGTTCTTTTGTTACCCCCTGCGGATATTGCATTCACACATTGCTCTAGTGATAAGTCATACATTGTTAATGCTGAGTTTGCCATTTTTAGTTCTCCTTTTCTATTGAGTTACAGTATATCAAGACTAGGCAATGCCTTGATCGCGTCATCTACGGCTTTCTTGGTTTTATGCCGTAAATCAGTGTCTTCACGTAATGCATCTGCGGTAACACCACGTAAGACTTTGTCTAGGTTAGACTTCATCTCTTTCATCTCTTGGTTGTTTGTAAGATTGAAGTCGTCAAGTAAATCCACTACGTCAGAAACGTTTGTGACAAGTGTATCACGAAATACTTTTTTGTTTTCGTCATCTGCGTAATCCAATCGGTCAGACATACGTACCAACACGTCATACAGTCTTTGCCAAGCAATGTTCATAGACCTTTCTAGTTGCTCGTCATAAAACTTGGCATATTGTGTCTGTACTTCTTTGAGACCCTCGTTGCCGATGTCCACACGAAAGTCACCACTTGTTGGCAATGGTATAGTTGTTAGTGACCAACGAAACTTTCTGCGTACTTCTTCAAGTGATGGATAGTTCTCTGGACGAAACAACAAACCAAACTTTTCTTTGGCATCTGTTTTGGCTTGGTCGTACACAGATAGGAATGCCTCAAGCAGTTTCCAATATTTGTTCTCTGCTCCAGTCATTGCCTCAATGTATTTGAAATAAATTGATGTAGGTACAAGTTGTAGACCAGACTTGCTCCAAGGTAGTGTCATAGAGTAATGTAAGTTTCTTGCGTTACTGATGTGTCTCTTTAGTGTGATGTGTTCCTCACAATGACCTAGTAACTTTTTGTGGACATTGGCTAGTCCGTGTGCAGTTTGGTTCTTCTGCTCAACTTCTATTGATGCGTCTTTATCTAAGGTACGCGCATCCCACTTGGAGATGTTTAGTTCTACCAACATAGCTGAAGAGTTTAGTGTCGGTGCGTTTTCGATAACGTTGTTGTTTGTTTGTGTAGTCATTTCTGTTCTCCTTTTCATATACACACTTTTTTGATTATACATACAGTATAGCATATGTAAGCTCCAGTGTCAAGCGATTTGTAGTGATGTGTTTTCGTGTGTAAATGTGACAGTTCATGACAGAATGTATAATGTTACATAATGTTACGTGGGTCGGCTCTGTAAGTCATTGATAATAAAAGAATGTTACATTGTTACTTTTTTCAGGAGGTATATACCCTTTTAAATTTTTTTGGAGATGCTTTGTAACATTATAAAAAAGAGGGGGTCGAAAATCCTGCTATATATATATTTTTTTAAAAAATGTAACATTATATATATATACATAAAAAACCCCCTAAATTGCTACACTGTTAGCCACCATATAATACAGTTTGCTAAGTTCTACCACCAAAACATAATGTTACATTTTGCTCAAAAAAAACGTAACATTAGCGTAACATTATGTAACATTTGTTACATTGCCTTTCCCAGGATATGAGCAGAGGAACACACGGTAACGTGTCATGACGCAAGCGTTTAGTTTCGCCTGGGGAGCACTTGACCTCAACCGACACGCTCGGTGCTACAATGGGAACTGGCATCAATAGTCCACTCACACACACGCTCGGTGCTACATTTGGAACTGGTATCAAAAATTTAGGCACAAAAAAAGGGCGACCCCGTTAAGGATCGCCCTAGAGTATTATTTAGATTTCTTCATCTTTTCTTGACAAAGCATTTTTCCCTTATGTGCAAACTTAGATATTTCATCAGCATCATATGGATCTGGGAACAATGGATCTTCACACAACTTTATAATCCTATCGAATAAATCAATTGCCTTTTCATTCAATGGTTTATTAGAAGTTGGATTGTTTTTCATACCTAACAACTTCATGGCAGTTGTACGTATACGATTAAGTTGTGTTTTAACCGTATCATTCAAGTATGTGAACTCGGATTGTTCTTTTTTGGTTAAGAACAGATCTCTTTCATTCTTATTCATACAATCAGCTTCAAAGAACGTATAATTTGCGCCTTCAAATAATTCACCGTATCCCTCAGTAACCATACGTCTAATTTTCATAGCATGGTCAACTGAACACTTGTCGCCCCATTGAGTAACAAGATTAGATGTATCATCAGCTAGGTAATAAGAATAAACATATTTTACAGGCTTACCCGTTGTTTTATCTTTTACGTTAGCAGGTGCATAGAATGATACGTTATCACGAGTGATTTCCCCCTCGTGAATAAGTTGAGCAACAACTTTATTTAAAGCAGTTGTTAACCTATCAGCCATTCCCTCAGTTTTAGTAACCGATCCTGAAAGATGACCCAACTCTTGATATAACCTAGCGTTATTATCATTGTTAAAAGTTGGTATTAAATCTTGTACCTGCAGGTACGTTGTTTCATTAGTAGTCATAGTATAATCTCCTTTTTTATGACTGTTGAAATATGCCATGCATTATTGCCTGACAAGTATATATAAGCATATATTAACTCGTTAATCAATAGATATGAACACAGTTTACTAGCTGTAAGCACTAAAACCAACCGAAACTAATCGGTTGAAATACGTAGGTAGCTAGGCATAGGGGGGGACACCCCCCACTTACGTCATCTGGTTCCATGCTCTTCTTTATAATTATTAATTTACACGAATAATCCTGAGTTTTTTGAGTTTTGCCACACAGGAAGACCCCCCCATAGGAGTCCCAAACTACTTTACAAATAAAAAATTTTTGGTATACATGGTTTTGAGTGGGTGTTTTTTCATATTTCATTCCCTTTCTCCATCACCCACTCACCATACGGTTAACACCTGCGAGTATATATGGCGATTACATTAGAACCAGAATTAGGTATACCTCTAGATAAAAGTAATTTACCACTGGATTTGAAGGATAGAGTAGAGGCAGCGGCTAACACTTTAAAAGAATTACAGGAACATGGTTTGGAAATCGAACCTAATAAAGAGGATAAGGATGTTGTAGCAAAAATATCCACTGTTTACTCTGGAGATCCTGAAACGACATCTAAAAAAGTGACCGAAAAGAAGTTATCAACGTTAAGTCCAGCTTCTATTGTGTTAACAAATAATATTTTACAGGAGTTTGGGCGTTCAGTTGTCGAAAGTGCTACGCAGATTAGGCATTTAGTGACAAATAAATTGCTTTTGGAGACCGACAATGCAGATCCAAGGGTAAGAATACGGGCTTTAGAGCTCTTAGGTAAGATTTCAGACGTAGGATTGTTCGCAGAAAAGTCTGAAATAACAGTAACACACCAGTCTACAGATGATTTAAGGGAAAAATTGAGNGCAAAACTAGCAAAATTGGTAAATCCAGAGCCAGATATCGAAGACGCAGTGGAAATTGACGGAAAATCCATAGATGTGGACGAAGAATTAGGTCTAAAGGACGAAAATGCCAGCAGTTGAGACCGTTTTTGACTTTTCTGAGGCTGATATTCAGCAAATGTTAGATAATTTAGACAATTTTGATGCTGATGAGGTCGAGGAGATTGATAAATTAGTCAATGAGCTCAATACACGCAAACATAATGAGAGAGCTTACAATGATTTGATAGCTTTTTGTAAGCATATGCAGAAAGATTATAAAGTTGGTAGGCATCACAGGCTTTTAGCTAATATGTTGATGGATATCGAACAGGGAAATAAGGATAGAATCTGTGTAAACATACCNCCTAGACATGGAAAGTCACAATTAGTGTCTATTATGTTCCCAGCATGGTTTTTAGGGCGTAATCCCACCAAAAAAGTGATGATGGTATCACATACGACTGATTTAGCGGTTGATTTTGGTAGAAAAGTACGTAATTTGATAGCCACTGAAGATTATAAACAGATATTTCCTACTGTTGAACTAGCTGTTGATTCTAAATCAGCAGGAAGATGGAACACAAATTCGGGAGGAGAATATTATGCTTGTGGAATCGGTTCCTCTATTGCAGGTCGTGGTGCTGACTTGTTGCTTGTTGATGATCCTCATTCTGAGCAAGATGTGATTAACGGCAACTTTGAAGTTTTCGAGAAAGCTTACGACTGGTTTACTTTTGGTGCACGAACACGTCTTATGCCTGGTGGGCGTGTAGCTATTATACAAACACGTTGGCATATGGATGACCTGACAGGGCGAGTTACCAAGGACATGACGCAAAACGAACGGTCTGACCAGTATGAGATTGTAGAATTTCCTGCTATTTTACAGGTAAAAGACGTAGAAAAGCCGCTTTGGCCAGCTTTTTTTGACTTAGAAGCCCTACATCGTACAAAGGCATCTATGCCTGTGTTCCAGTGGAACGCACAGTATCAGCAACAACCCACAGCTGAAGAAGCTTCGATCATCAAACGGGAGTGGTGGCAACGTTGGAAAGCAGAACAACCTCCTCTCTGTGAGTATATTATTATGTCTTTAGACGCAGCTGCTGAGACACATAACAGGGCAGACTATACAGCATTGACTACCTGGGGTGTTTTTCTAAATGAGGAAGTAAATGAACATCATATCATACTTCTAAATAGTATAAAGCAGCGTTTGGAGTTTCCTGAACTAAAAGCTCTGGCTTTGGAAGAATATGATGATTGGGAGCCTGATTCGTTTATTGTGGAGAAAAAGAGTGCAGGTACAGCAATTTATCAGGAAATGAGAAGAATGGGGCTTCCAATACAGGAATATACCCCACATAGAGGCTCGGGAGATAAATTAGCCCGTTTAAATTCTGTTACAGATATGGTATCATCAGGAATGGTATGGGTTCCAGAAACAAGATGGGCAGAAGAATTAATAGAAGAGGTTGCAGGATTTCCATTTATGAGTCATGATGACCTTGTGGATTCCATGGTGATGGCTCTGATGAGATTTAGGCAAGGTGGATTTATTAGGTTGCCAAATGACGAGGCAGATGAGATAAGATACTTTAAGAGAAAAAGAAGTGGATATTATTGATGGCTATTGAGAAAAGTTTATATCAAGCACCTCAAGGTGTAGAACCAACACCAAATGGAGCTGATTTGGAAATAGAAATAGTTAATCCAGAAATGGTCACACTAGATGATGGTAGTGTAGAAATCACCATGATCCCAGGTGAAGATATTAATACAGGCGCATTTGATGAGAATATAGCCGATTTAATGGAAGAGAACGATTTAAGACTTTTATCGAGTGATGTTGTCGAGATGGTAGATTCTGACGTGGATAGTCGAAAAGACTGGGCAGACACATTTGTAAGGGGGCTGGACGTTCTGGGGTTTAAACATGAAGAACGTACCGAACCTTGGGAGGGCGCGTGTGGGGTTTACTCAACTGTATTAGCTGAAGCAGCTATACGATTCCAAGCAGAAACAATGAGTGAGACTTTTCCTGCCGCTGGGCCTGTAAAAACAAAAATANTAGGTCAAGAAACAAAAGAGAAAGAAGAAGCCGCTGCTCGTGTAAAAGCTGACATGAATTACCAGCTTACAGAGAATATGGTAGAGTATAGACCCGAACATGAAAGATTATTGTATAGTTTAGGTTTAGCAGGCTCCGCATTTAAAAAAGTATACTACGATCCTAATATGGGTAGACAGTGTGCTATGTATATACCCGCTGAAGACGTTATTGTGCCATATGGTGCTTCTAACATAGAAACAGCTGAACGTGTCACTCACGTTATGAGAAAAACAAAGAACGAGCTTAAAAAACTACAGGCTAGTGGTTTTTATCGTGATATAGACTTAGGAGATCCTAAATCGTATCATACTGACATAGAAGAGAGAAAAGCAGAAGAAGGGGGTTATTCTCTTACTGATGATGACCGATACACACTTTATGAGGTACATATAGATATCGTTATAGAAGGTGTAGATACTTATGACGATTTGGCCAAACCGTATATTATAACAATAGAACGGGGTACAAATGAGNTATTATCAATTAGAAGAAACTGGTCAGAGCAGGACAACCTAAAATTAAAGCGACAGCATTTTGTACACTATGTATATGTTCCTGGGTTTGGTTTTTATGGTCTTGGATTAATTCATATTATAGGAGGTTATTCTCGTGCAGGAACTTCAATCATTCGTCAGCTTGTTGATGCTGGTACTCTCTCTAATCTCCCAGGGGGTCTTAAATCTCGTGGANTNCGTATTAAAGGAGATGATGCGCCTATTGAACCAGGTGAGTGGAAAGATGTAGATGTACCGTCTGGTAGTATAAAAGACAATATAATGGCTCTACCTTACAAAGAGCCAAGTCAAACACTACTAGCTCTTCTTGATAAAATAACAACAGAGGGAAGGAGGCTAGGAGCTATTAGTGATATGAACATATCTGATATGTCAGCTAATGCTCCTGTAGGCACAACACTAGCTATATTAGAACGAACTCTAAAACCGATGGCTGCTGTACAGGCTCGTGTACATTACGCTATGAAGCAAGAGTTTAAGCTTCTAAAAGAATTAATGACAGAGTATGCTCCTCCTGAGTATTCTTACCAGCCTCATAGAGGAGAAGTGAGCGCACGTAAGTCAGATTTCATGATGACAGATGTTATTCCTGTTTCTGACCCTAATAGTTCTACAATGGCTCAAAGAGTTGTTCAGTATCAAACTGTTTTACAGATGGCTGCTCAAGCTCCTCAAATATACGATTTACCACAACTGCATAGACAAATGATCGAAGTTCTTGGTATAAAGAACGCAGATAAACTTGTTCCTACGAAAGATGATGCAGTGCCTACAGATCCTGTGAGTGAAAATATGGACGCTCTTAACGGTAAACCTCTAAAGGCATTCCTATATCAAGAGCACGATGCTCACATACAATCACATATGTCTTTCTTACAAGATCCTATGATTGCTCAGTTAGTAAACCAGAATCCTCAAGCCAAGAGAATATTAGCTGCTCTACAGGCTCACATCTCCGAACACTTAGGGTTTAAGTATCGTAAACAAATTGAAGATGAGCTTGGAGCACCTCTACCAGCACCTGGTGAGGAGTTACCACCTGATATAGAAGTCAACCTCTCTCAGCTAGTAGCTCAAGCAGGAGCTCAGTTACAGCAGAAGCACGTTCAGGAAGCTATGGCGAAACAAGCCATGCAGAANGCAANAGATCCTGTTGTACAGATGCAGCAACAAGAAATGCAGATCAAACAAGCCGAAGTACAACGTAAAGCTCAAAAAGACCAAGCAGACGCAGCTATAGATAAAGAAAAGCTTGATCTTGAAAAAACAAAGGTACAACTTGATGCTGCAGAAAAAGGTGTTAAGTTACAAGTAGAAAAGCGTAAAGAAGATAATAAACAGGATATGGAGATATTTAAAACTCTCGAAGCTAGACAAAGAAAGGGCAGAGATGGCTAAATCACCCGCATGGCAACGAAAAGAAGGTAAATCTAAAAGTGGTGGACTTAATGCAAAAGGGGTTGCTTCGTATAGAAGAGCAAACCCAGGGTCTAAATTAAAAACCGCTGTAACAACTAAACCTTCTAAACTTAAAAAAGGTTCTAAAGCCGCTAAGAGGAGAAAGTCATTTTGCGCTAGAATGGAGGGTATGAAAAAGAGGAGAACGAGTGCAAAGACTGCTAGAGATCCAAACTCTAGAATAAACAAGTCATTAAGAAAGTGGAATTGTTAAATGCGTAGATATTATAAAAGTGGTGGAAAAATATGCCCAGCTGGTAAAGCTTGGGCAAAGAGAACATTTGATACCTACCCTTCAGCATATGCAAATATGGCGGCATCTAAATATTGTAAAGATCCTAGCTATGCTAAAGGAAGTAAAAAGAAAAAGAAGAAGGCTGCATAATGGGTGCTCTTAAAGATTGGGTAAACCAAGATTGGGTTAGGATAGGTACTGATGGTAATATCAAAGGTAAATGTGGTACTTCAAAAGATAAGAAAAACCCTGATAGGTGTTTACCACGTTCTAAAGCCCAGTCCTTATCTAAAGGNGAAAGGGCTTCGACAGCCAAGAAAAAGAAGAGGGCTGGNTCAAAAGGTAANACTGTGGTATCGAATACNCCAAANGCAAAAGTAAGNTTTNGTCACTGGTGGNTTAGCNAGGAGAANNAGNANNNGNANGTAATGGTAAAAACCGTCTTTGACGTGCTTAAAGAGAAAGTGGAAAGAGATAAGCAATCTGCTATAGAGTTCCTAGCAAAAGCAGGAGCAAAAGATTTTTCTGAATATAAAGAATTGACTGGTCTTATTCGGGGTCTGGAGACTAGTCTATCACATATTGAAGACCTCTCGCGCAACTATATGGAAGATGAAGATGAATGAAATAAATGTAAAAGAAGAAAACTCTAATTCTACAAAGATATATACTTATGACCCCAATATGTCTGATGACGAGTTAGATGTACAACTACCTAAACCTGTTGGATATAGACTTTTAATAGCTATGCCAGAAGTTGGAGAAACTTTTGATGGTACAAGTGTATTAAAAACTGATTCTCATAAGTATAATGAACACATAATGTCTATTATAGGTGTTGTATTAGATATGGGCGAAGAAGCCTATAAAGATACAGAACGTTTTAGCAAACCTTGGTGTAAGGTAGGTGATTACGTTATGTTTCGTGCCAATACAGGTACAAGATTTAAAGTAGCAGGTGTAGAGTATCGTCTAATGAACGATGATTCTATCGAAGCAGTAGTAGCCGACCCTCGTGGCGTATCGAGAGCAATATAGGAGATAAAATATGGCAATGGAAAAAGTAGAATATAGCTTTCCTCATGAACAAGAAGAGAAAGATATAGAAGTAGAACCTTCTTCTGCAGAAGAAATAAAAAAGCCTACTAAGGAGGCTAAAGAAGAAAAAGTAGAAGTAGAGGTCGAAAAGCCAAAAGAAAAAGATGTAGAGATTGAGGTAGTTGATGATACGCCCAAGGCGGATCGAAACCGTAAAGCTTCTGAACCCCCAGAAGAAGTAACTGATGACGAGTTAGAGCAATACTCTGAAAAAGTTCGTAAACGTATACAACATTTTAGTAAAGGCTATCATGATGAGAGAAGAGCAAAAGAAAAGTCTCTACGTGAAAGCAAAGAACTAGAACGTCTTACTAAACAGCTTATGGAAGAAAATAATAAGCTAAAGGGGGATCTAACAAAAAATCAAGAAGCTCTGCTTGATTCAGCAAAATATAGTGTAAAAGCTGACCTAGACAAAGCAAAAGCAGCTTATAAGCAAGCACACGAAGCTGGGGACTCTGAAGCCTTATTACAAGCACAAGAAGCCCTTACACAAGCAAAGATAAAGAATGATAAGTTAGAGAACTATAAAATACCTCCTTTACAGGAAACAAATTCTGATGTAAAACAGAATACAGGACCTACTCCTGCTGTACCGCAAGCTGATGAAAAAGCTTTAGCTTGGTCTAAAGAAAATACTTGGTTTGGTACAGATGACGAGATGACAAGTCTCGCCATGGGGGTACACGCAAGGCTCGTCAAAGAAGGCGTGGACTTGCAGAGCGATGACTACTATAGAGCGATAGATGCTCGTATGCGACAGGTGTTCCCAGATAAATTTGAGAATACCGAAGAACCAGAGGCCGATGAGGCAAAAAAGCAAAGTAATGTGGTTGCCCCCGCAACGCGGAGCACAGCACCTAAGAAAATTAGGTTAACGCAAACACAGGTACAACTTGCTAAAAAACTCGGAGTGCCACTAGAACTATACGCCCAAAAGGTTGCAGAAGAAATGAGGAAATCATAATGGCTGAAAATCGAATAGACCGTGAAGCTACAACACGAGAAAAAGTAGTACGTAAAAAGGCATGGACTAGACCAGAAGTTTTACCTTCTCCTAATCCAGAACCAGGATATGCGTTTCACTGGGTTCGTGTGGCAACACAAGGACAAGTCGATCCAACCAATGTTTCTTCAAAATTACGTGAAGGTTGGGAGCCTGTAAAGGCAAGCGACCACCCAGAAATTACAATGGCTACTGTTGAGAATGAAAAATTCAAAGACAATGTCGTTATAGGTGGTTTAATGCTTTGTAAAGCTCCGCAAGAGCTTGTAGAAGAACGCACCGCGCATTTTAAACAGCAAACGGACGGTCAGATACAATCTGTTGATAATAACCTTATGAGAGAAAATGACCCTAGAATGCCATTATTTCATGATCGCAAATCTAAGGTTACATTCGGAAAAGGCAATTAACTTAGTTATAGGAGACTAAATACATGGCTTGGCCTACAATAGATGCCCCATACGGGCTAAAACCAGTCAATCTGATTGGTGGTACGCCATTTGCTGGAGCCACTCGACATTTCTCTATCGCTTCTGGTTACAATACCAACATCTTTAATGGTGATGTTGTAAAGTTAGTGAATACGGGACATATCGAAAGGGATGCAGCAGCGGCAACCGCCACTCCAGTTGGCGTATTTCTAGGCTGTTCTTATACAGACCCTAGTACATCTCAACTTACCTTTCAGCAATATTATCCTGCTAATACAGCAGCTACTGATATTAAGGCATACGTCTGTGACGATCCAAATGCTTTATTTAAAGTAGTTTCTTGTACAGCTGGTGGTACAACAGT
>FUFK010041070.1_pt1 | contig 10775 bp, 12 predicted proteins | sample 1021851 | NCBI WGS metagenome assembly FUFK01 (sample SAMEA51879418, study PRJEB19060) | metagenome
TTACCTGGACGAGGATCTTCAAATACTGGCATAGATGTTTTCTCACTAGCTTTTAAAAAATAAAAACCAGACATATGTCCATTCCAATGTGTATGTAAAGTATGGTGACCAGCACCTTTTTTAGCGAACTCTTGCACCCATAACTCTGTTACAAATACTTGATGATTAGATAAATCAAACCCCATTTCATCTAATAAATTATAACATGTACCCCCAATATAATCTTGTAATTGTTTAAACTTAGGATCACCAATTAAAGTTGTTGAATGAAATACGTGACCCATATCACCTTTGTCACCAAACTCTTTATTTCTTTTGTCTATATCTTTTTTTAATCTTTTTTGTGCATCTTTTATATATTTATCAGATGCTTTATTTAATTTTTTTATAAATTTTGTTTCATCAGCCCACCACACAGGACTAGAAAAGTAATGTTCTAAATTTAATTTCTTTGGAAAACTCATTTAAATGGCCATCCTAAATTCCATATAACTAAACTATATCTTGATCCTTTTTTTACTGGACATACCCTATGCCACACAAAAGAAGGAAATACAACCAAAGATCCTTTTGGTAATATTTCTTTACACTTTACAGGTTTTCTAGGTTTATCAGGATCTAAATTTCTAAAGTCGAATTCTAATTCACCACCTTTATAATCTTTTGGATCTGATAAAGTAACGGTCACAGATAATTTTCTAATCTTACCATGTGTTGGATCATTTGCATTTTCTTTAATATAAGGTCTATCCCAACTATCACAATGCCAATCATAGAATTGTCCTTTTTCATATTTTGTAAATTGACAAGACTCACTAAAATCCCAATCAAAATTCCAGCCTGCCTGTGCGTTTGCTTGATGCACGTAGGGTTGTATTTCTTTATAAATCCATCTATCATTCATCCAAACAATGTTTGAGTTTCTTTTCTTTTTTAAATCTTTTACTTGTGATTGATTTAATTTTTTACCACCCATACCACCTGTTACCGCCATCTCGTCAGAAATAGATTTTCCATATTTAACTATTTCATCACAGATTCTAGCAGGCACTGCTGACTGAAAATAATAATAATAATTAGTTAAGTTCATATATCTTTATGTAGAATTATATATCTTAAATAAAATTTAAAGTAAAGAAAAATTACTTGTATTTGTATCTGATAATAACAATCCCTGATCCACCATTAGCGCCTTTAGTATAGTTGGCACCTCCACCACCTCCACCACCACCAGTGTTGGCTGTTCCAGCAGTAGCGGCACTTGTAGGTGTTGTTGCACCTGCACCTCCACCACCAGTTCCACCAGCTCCTCCTGCTCCTGGAGCAAAGTAGTTACCACCACCTCCACCACCAGCAAAAGCGTTTGGTGATCCATTAATATTAGTTGTTGCACCTGCACCCCCAGCACCTCCATTTGCATTAGGTCCTGGACTACTAGCGTTTCCACCTGCAGCAGTTGCTCCACCACCTCCACCACCTGCTCCTGGATTGTTACCATTTCCACCAGAATTTCCTTGAGGCGGAGTTGTTGAAGGAGTGTTTCCTGCATAGCCTGATGTTGTAGGCGCATTCGGTCCACCTCCACCACCTCCAGATCCACCAGTAGCTCCTGCATTTGTCCAACCAGCACCCTTACCACCACCTGCTGATGTTATACAAGCAAATACTGAATTACTTCCACTATTATTAGCAAAAGGTGTGCAAGAACCACTACAAGCTGATGCTGCTCCACCTGCACCAATTGTTACTGGAAAACTTGTAAATGCAGTTACCGTTGCTGATGATCCACCTGGGTTACCATCTAAAGGGGATGCTGTGTAAGAATCAGTTGGACTTTTAAATTCTCTAAATCCACCTGCTCCACCTCCACCACCATGACCTTTACCACCTGCTCCACCACCTGCAACAATCATATATGAAACGACATTGTTACCTGGTGTTGGTGCCGTGCATATAACTAAATTACCTGAAGCTGTAAATGTATGAATTCTATAATCTCCTGACTCTGTTATTGTACCACCAGAGGCACAAATAAAATTAGGTATAGTGCTTGCCCATGTTCCTTGAGACTTAAGTTGATATTGACTTTGCATTGACCACACACCGGATGCTTTATTTAATTCTTTTACTATGACTACACCCGATCCACCTGCGTATCCTGGAGCTGAAGACCATTTACCACCACTACCACCACCAGTATTTGCTGTGCCAGCTGTACCGCAAGACACAGGAGATTGTCTTCCTCCGTTTCCACCGCCACCTGGTCCACCAGAACCAGCCGTGCCTTTATAAGTAGCTCCACCACCGCCACCACCTCTAGTAACAGAGCATCCTGTAATTGAACTTGCTAAACCTGCTCCACCATTTCCACCACAACCTGGGTTACCTGGATTAGATGCATTTCCTCCTACAGCTCCCGCACCGCCACCTCCACCACCACTACCTGAAGGAGCACAATATCCTAGACCACCATTAGAACCTTGACCTGTTACTGCAGTACCAATTCCTGGAGCGGTAGGATCTTGATAACCTGGTTGACCACCACCTGATCCTCCTGGAAGGCCAGGTTTATCAGTACCTGTTGTTGGTGATCCTCCACTACCAGAACCTCCACCGCCACCACCACCCGTAGATGTTATAGTAGTCATTCCACCTCCAGATAAAGATGAGTCATTACCCGGATTTCCTGCTTTATATCCAGGGCCAGGCAAAGCAGCTCCACCACCACCAATTGTTGCAGTTAAAGTTGCACCTGCAGTTATTGCTACACTTGGTTCATTAGATGAGCCACCACCAGATGATTCACCAGCAACAGAATTTCTATAACCACCAGCTCCACCACCGCCTGCTCCAGCTGCTAAACCTCCTGTTCCACCACCACCGATAATTAAATAATCTACTAGTGTTGTTCCTGATAGTGTGGAAATATCTCCTGATGATGTTTTGGTTGTGACTTTATTTTTTCCGTGTGAGCTTGTAGCTTTCGCCCCTACTAATCCACCGTTTAATGATCCGCCTTTTGTGCTAGGCATTTAAGTGTCCTCCTATGCGGACACCCAAGCTGTGCCGTTCCAATCGTATACTGTTGGTGTTTCCGCTTCGTCGTTTGATTTAGTCGCTTCCCAACCCTTAGTGTTGTCAGCGTTATATTTATCTTCGTTCCAAGATATTAAATAGTAATCATCGCCTTCTTTAGTAATTGATGGATATGTAATTGGTGCTTTCCAATCATCGTTATCATCTAGTGACCATGAAGCAAAAGGCTGTTGTGTTAAAAATTTATCTTTTGTTGAGTCGTAAACAAATCCAATACCTGCGTATTGTTTTCTAAAATTATTGTTATAAGAAGTTTGTTTCCAAGTGCCACCTTTGAAAAAAGATTGACACCATACTTCTCCATCAGCGTGCATATCATTATCACCTAATTTACCTGCAGCTGTGTCTATATCATTTCCAACAACTACCACTCTTTGTACTATCCAATGTGTATTATCAGTAAAACCTGTTGGGTCTTTTTCTTGTTTTAATTCTGCGAAATGTGCCATTTTTTACTCCTTAAAATTTATATTTATAATTTATTTCTAACTTATAGTCAACGTTCCAGAGACAGTAAATGTAGCTAATTTATCACCACCTGGATGGGTTGCAGTTGAATTATCTCCTGGTGCTACTGCAAATGTAACAGCACTTGGACCTCTTACAACAACAATACCTGAACCTCCTGCATTTCCTGTTCCTCCAGGACCAGCTCCTCCACCAGCTCCTCCACCAGTGTTAGCACTTCCAGCATTTCCTGCAGCACCACCACCGCCTGCTCCACCTGATCCATCGGTTTGAGTATCGGATCCACCACCGCCACCACCAGCATATGTAGTGTCAGGTCCTAAAATTGTATTAGGTGCACCTGCTCCACCTGGTCCACCTGTTGGACTTGTAGCATTGGTACCAGCAGCTGTAGCTCCACCTCCTCCACCACCATTTGTTCTAGAAACTTGACCATCAAAACCTGAACCACCTGCATTACCTTGAGGCGGATCAACTGGAGGTGTATTACCATCACCTCCCACAGGCCCTGCTGCGTTAGGATTAAACCCTGCTCTTTGACCACCTCCTGATCCTCCAGCGGTTGCATAAGTTCCATTGTCACCACTTGGAGCGGGAGTTGCTTGTGGTCCAGAAGCACCACCGGCACCACCACCTGCTGATGTTATTGTTGAAAATACTGAATCATTACCATTAGAACCTCTGTCTCCTGCAGCTCCTGCAGCACCACCAGAACCAACTGTAATTGTAAAATCTCCTTTTCCTAAAAATAAATTTGAGCCTTGTAATGGAGAAGGTCCATAACCTGATGCTCTATAACCACCAGCTCCGCCACCACCACCCATACAGCCTCCACCACCGCCACCACCAGCAACTACTAAATAATCAATTTCATAACCAAAAACAGGCCATGTTCCATCGTTAACTGCATCTAGTTGTTCTTGCATTGACCAAACTCCAGATGCTTTATCTAATTCTTTTACGATAACTACTCCTGAACCACCAGCAGAACCATTTACAGAAGGTTGACCTGGTTCATCTCCAGCACCACCTCCGCCACCACCTGTATTAGCAGTTCCAGCAACTCCTGCATCAGTGTTACTATTACCACCTCTTCCGCCACCACCTGAGCCACCTGCACCACCACAACCTATAAATCCTCCGCCACCACCTCCACCGGCTCTTGTGACTGAACATCCTGTTATTGATGATGCTACACCAGCTCCACCGGCTCCACCACCAGCAGGGTTAGGACTACCACCATTTGCTCCAACGGCACCAGCACCACCGCCACCAGCAGAGGGTGAAGCGGTAGAACTACCTCCACCATAACCTTGACCTGTTGTTCCACTTCCTCCACCAGCAGGTGCATTATCAGAACCTGCTCCACCTCCAGAACCACCATCTGCACCATTAGTTACGTGTCCTCCACCACCTCCACCACCAGTTGATGTAATGGTTGTTATACTAGGACCTGCAAGCGAGGAGTCAACTCCACTTGTGGCGTTACAATTTTTACTAGTTCCACCAGCTCCTCCACCACCAATTGTTGCAGTTAAAGTATCTCCTTTTGTTATTTCTAAAATTGATTCGGCAGATGATCCACCACCAGAACTTTCACCAACGACAGAACTTCTATAACCACCTGCTCCACCGCCACCACCATTACATGCGTTTCCTCCACCGCCACCACCTCCGGCAACAACTAAATATTCTATTTGTGTTGTTCCTGGTTGTGTGGAAATATCTCCTGACGATGTTTTGGTTGTAACTTTATTTTTTCCGAAAGACGTTTTATTCGTTGGTCCTATAATTCCGCCATTAGCCATAGCCTATAAAACCTCCTACGCGTCGTCTATAACTTCATATGAAACGAAAAGTGTTAAATCTGAAGCNGCACTTGCTCCACCTTCTAATACGTCACCTTCTTCTAAATAGATAGGTGTATCTAATAAAACTAAAACCGCATCAGCTGGAACTGAAACAGTGCTAGCTATTTTAAATAGAGCCCCAGATACAGATGATCCTGTTGCTGCTGAAGTTCTTGTTGCTTTATCAACTCCTACAGTCACATCAGCTGAATTTGTTCCATCAATATTTGCAACTGAAATTCTATTAATTTTTACTAATTTATCTGACGCTACAGTCATTAAAGCTGTAGTAGTAGTTGTACCTAATTGAAAGCCTTGAGACTCTCCTATGATTGATGATACCGATACTATATTTGGTGCTGCCATAATTTACTCCTTTTAACCGAAAACTATTGCCATTGCAATAGCTTTTCCTGTTGTTGCTGGTGAAGAATCAAAGGATAATTGACCTGTAGCCGTGGTCCCTGACCCTGAAATACTATCAACTTTTAAAAATGTACCTGCTGTTACATTATTTGTTGGAAATTTTAAAGTATAACTTTGTGATGCCGAGTGAGCAGGTGACATAAGCTGAATCCCATGTGAATTATTTTCACAATTAAGCTGAATTGAACCTGGATTTGTACCTCCAGATTTAGCAATTAAATATCCTGTTCCTTTCGGCCCAAGAGTTAAATTTACATTACTATCATCACCTGTTGCCTCAATAGATGGACTATTACCTGTTGCAGCATTAGTTACATCTATTTGGTTAACAGCNGAGGATGTAGTTTGAAATATTACTTGTTCATTGCCATTTTCNTCACCAATAAAATGCGCATCATCAATTAAAATATTATGTGAATTAGTATCTAAATTACCACCTAATTGTGGTGTTGTATCCTCAACTATGTTTGAAATACCTAAAGCTATTGTATCGATATTAGGATTAGTGCTATCACTTGCAGTTGCAAATACTATGGCATCACCCTTATCTGTTGCTGAAAAAGTAAATGAGTCTCCTGAACCAGACGCATATTTAAACTGAACCGTATAAGCACCTGATGTTGAGTTTCTTAAAAAATAAAAAGTTTGAACATCTAAAGGTATTGTTACAATTTGGTTTCCCGTAATAGTTCCTGTAAACTCAATCATTCTATGAGAAAGTTCCGCACCTGTCGCTCCATCAGAAACTGCTAATGCAGTTGTTTGAGCTCCGCCCGCTATTGATTTAGCAATATAACCACCAGAAATTTGTTCTATAATTTGTAAATTTGTATTAGTCTTCGTACCCCATGTACCGGCGTTTTCACCAGTTGCTTGAAGTTCTACCCCTAAAGGCGTAAATGTAGATGCCATAAATTATCTCCTATGCAGCGTCACTATAACTTGTATTTGATCCAGTTGCAACATCCGAATATGTATCATTCGANCCNGTCGAAACATNACTATATGATGTATTTGAGCCAGTGTCAACATCACCATATGCAAAGATATTTACAGCCCCTATACTTGTAGTTATAGATTGACCTGTTAATCCAACAATAATATCTGTTAAAGATACAGANCCAANNCTAGCNCTAAATGATTGACCNGTTAATCCTAGACCTTCTTCTATTGTTAAAGAACCCACAGATGCTGTAGCTGATTGACCAGTTGGTTGAGCCACAGCTCCACCTAATCCAACAATAGACCCTTGACTAAATTCTGCCTCTAGTCCAGATAATTGAACTACATCATTTGGTATTGTAACACTACCAACACTAGCGGTAAATGATACTCCTGTTAATTGTGCTTCTTGTGAAGAAATACCTTGTGCAGTTCCTTGTGCTGATGTGATTGATAAACCAGAAAGTATAGCTGTTTCGTTTGGTGCTTTTGCTGTTCCTTGACTTGCAGTAAACTCTTGGCCTGTTAGACCAATAGTCATGTCATTAACAGACACAGATCCAACAGAAGTGGTTGCAGACTGACCTGACAATCCTACCTGCATATCTACTACAGATACTGAACCAATGGAGAATGTAGCTGATATTCCCTCCACCATAACAGGAATAAAAGCTTCACCTTGTGATGATGTTATTTCAAAACTTGAAGGTGTAATTATTTGATCAGGTACATCTACTGAACCAACATTAGATGTAATTGATAAACCTGTTGGAAATATAGTTGCATCTTTAAGTTCACCCCACTCACCATCGTTCCAGGCTTGTGCACCCCAACCTACTTTTAAAGTTGTGGCTTCATTCCAATTAGCCTGTCCCCAGGTTAATCGGCCCCATCCTGAAGTCACCGACATGGTTGACCTCCTATGCTAATCTAATGATTGCGCTACTTGAATCTGCTGTTGGAAACTCAATTTTAAAAGTTCCATTACTAGCTGTTTTATCGCCACCGAATGCAATAACACAAACAGCATCAGTTGTTCCTGAACCACCATCTGTTGTCGTATTATAAATTAAAGCTCCATTTGCAGTGAAAGAAGCTGATGTATATGTTACATCTGCAAAATCTGTAAATGCAGTTGTTGAAGATAATGATACGCCTTGGTTTGTTAAAGTTGCACCACCTGCAGAGTATGCAGATCCAGATGTATTAGATATCTCGTTTGAAGTAGAGTAATCAGTTGTAGCTGCACCTAAAGATGCAGAACTTGTAAAAAGAGCGATCTTAAAAGTGTGTCCACCTGAAGACTCAAAACTGTGTTTACCTTGTAAAAGTTCTTGTTTAAAACTTGAACATATTGCCGATGTAATTGCCATAGTTTACTCCTTAATTATGGTGTTCGAGATGGTAGAGGAATTCTAATTGCACCGTCGGTATAATCATCTCTTCTTCTTCTACCAATTTGCTCACTAGCAAATTTCTCTACTTCTTGTTTATATTTATTTTCATATAAAGTCAACATGTCTATCGGGCCTTTTAAATAACTATATGCCTCTGATAGACAACAATACAAAAGCCCATTTGGAAAATTCATACTAATATAATTAGTGTCATCATTCTCTAAAAGATCAGGCATTTTATTAAAATGCACTCTAAATCTGTAAGTTGTATTAGGAACTGGGGCAAAAGCTATACGTCCAGATGTGGTGTCTGATTCTCCTGTGCCTCCACCAAACATAGCATAATATTTAGGTTGACCTTGAGCTGCCGATGTTCCTGTTACATCTTGATACTCTTGTAAGTACGTATAGTCTTTTTTCTCTAACCATCTATTAGCTCCTGTAGTTTCTGATCCTGCAGTATCATAGACTTGTATTCCTCTTATAAATAATGATCCTGCTGGAGCGTTAATAGATTCTTGTCCGGCAACTAAATTACCTAGTTGTTGTTTTCTATCTGCATCAATAGGCACATCTCTAAAAATTCGATATTGTGCATTTAAAATTATATTTTCTAAAACAGCATCTGTTAGAACATTTGAATCTGTCTCAGTGTAGCTTCTTATTTGAGTTTTTAATCCTGATGCACTTAATCCTGCCATTATGCTAATTGAGTAACTGGCCCTGCAGTTACAGTCAATCCTCCTGCTTTTTCTGTTACCGTAGCGTTTGATCCACAATCAAACACATAAGTATTTGTTGTTACGCTACTTATACTAAATCCTGAAGAATTTTCAAACACTGTAAACGCTAATCCACCTGGACTACCTGTAACGTTTCTAAATCTAATAGTATCTCCATTTGACCTACCATGGTTAGGTTCTGTAACCGTTACACTAGAAGAACCTGACGTTAAACTAAAAGGATTAGACGGCAATAAATTTTGTGTAGCAGGTTCTACACGATCTGGTCTTGCATTACCTAAACCCTGTGGATCACCCGTGTATCTAGTTGGTTCTAATTGTGGTTGTTTGGCTTCAAATTCAGATATGTGCACAAAAGATCCGTTCCATTCTTTTACCATTTCATTGTATGGAAACTCCATACCAGATCTATCTGATATTGCTTTTGCATATTTTCCACTTGATAATTTTGCCATTATACTCCTGGGTAATAAACTTTTGGTGTTATGTGAGCACTAGAAGAAGATCCATCTTCTGCTAACGCTCTTTGTAATTCATCTTCATAATATAATTTCATAGCCTGCACTCTTTCTGGTGCATATTTTTGAGCTAAATAAAAAGCTAAACCTGAAACCATACAAGGCACAAACCTATATGGAACATCTGTTGCGTTTGTGTAATCACCAACATCTTGAATTCTTTTCACATAATAATAATTTAATTTATTACCTGCTTCAGAAGAACCTGGTGTTAAATATAAAGTTATAGTTACCTTATCTATAAATCTTTGAACATAATATTGTGTTGGTTGACCTTTAGATGTTTTATTAGATAAAGCTTGATATGTAGATCTATTAATTTTTGTAAGAGGAGAATCTACACTTGAAGAGTTTCTATAGACCGCTTCTAGTATATCATCTACACCGAACACAGCAGTTGCATCGGATGTCCCGTCGTCAGAGGATCTAAACATGGTATAAACAGCTTGACCATCAACTAGAGTGATATCATTATTTGCTATTTGCCAATAATGTAAACCTCTATTTCCCCACTCTTGAAAAAGAATATTAAGAGATCTTCTAGCTGTTTTTAATTGATAACCAGAAACACCTTGTAGACCAATTCTCTCATAAGCCTCTTCTATTATCTCATCAATAGAAAAATTTTTATCAAATATTACTGTTCCCGAGGTAGTGTTAGCCATTTAACCTCCTACTTATCAATCAATAAAGTAGCTGCATCTATGTTTGTAATTGTAGAAACTTTCATTCCACCAGGAAATAAAATTCCATCTTCAGGGATATTCATTGAAAAAACATCTCCATTAGGAACGTCAGCTTGAAACAAAGTTGTGCTGTCTGTATTGTCTTGAAGAACTATAGTTCCAGCACCACCGCCATCAGAAGCAAGAATAATTCCTCTTAATCTTGTTCTTCCTGCAAATACTGCTCCGGTAGCTGTAACTCTTACTGATTTTACATCACCTTTACTTGCCATTTTTTTTCTCCTTAAAATTTAAGCATGGGGCCGAAGCCCCACACTAAATTAATTATTAACTTACTGCTGCACTAAAAGGTGTAGCTAAATTACCAGTTCCTCCAGATGTAACTTGTACGCCCCATCTGTTTGCACCAATAGCTTTGCAAGTTATGATTGTTCCAGCTAATCCACCTGTTGTGCTACCGTTTAAAGTAACAGTATCAGATGCAGCCGCAGTCATAAAACCTTCACCAGTATCGTTTGTGTCTGTGTCAACGATTAATGCATTACCAGTCATCGTATCACTAGCATTAGCAACTTGTAAAACAAAGTCACCAGTCTTAGTTGTTCCAATGTAGATTTCAAAAGAAGCACCTAAATTGTTTGCTGAGTTT
>FUFK010061417.1_pt1 | contig 10775 bp, 9 predicted proteins | sample 1021851 | NCBI WGS metagenome assembly FUFK01 (sample SAMEA51879418, study PRJEB19060) | metagenome
ATTCCCGCATACATCCACACTTCGCCGTTTTCTTCTTTAGTCATCTTTCTTTTTCTTTTTAGGTTTTTCTTCTATGAATAAAGCATTTCTAACGCTTTCATTAAGTCCTGCTATTTGCTTTTGTGTTAGTTCATCTAATGGTGTGTTAAGCGTGTCAATGCTTTTGCCTTCCCATTCTTTTTTTAATTTCCAAGCCATAGTGTTTTATTATAAATATAAAAGTTTAGTTATTGTTTTTTAGTGTACAAAAAAAGGGGTAATTAAACCCCTCTTTTATTTATATATTGAGTAACGATTAAGTTCCTACTGTAATAGTTAAATCAGCTTCATCTGATAACCCATCAAATGGATATTTAGCAGTAGCAGCACCCGCACTTGCAGGAAGCTGTATTAAAGCGTTCTTTTCTTCAGCACTCCATTCTATCGTATATCCTGTCATATCGCCTTTAGCAGCACCTGTAACAACAGTTCCACCTGAAACGTGACAACCATTATCAATACCTAATAAGAATACATTGTCGTTAGTATCTTGTACAAAAATCTGTGCTCTTGAATATGCCATAAGTCTTAACTCATTTGTCATATCGTGGTCTATCTTTTGTAGCGTTACAGATAATGCTTGTGTGAAAAATGTAGTTCCGTTAGCATTGTCTGCNTTGATAGTAACTGTCATGCTTGATAAATTAGGCACTAAGTCATATTTGAAAACAGTAGTAGCACTACCTGTAGCACCCGACCAAGTAGCAAATCCTGCTGTAGTCATTTCAGTAGTGTTTATGGTAGCAACAGCACTAATATTAGTGTTGTATGTTTTACAAATATAAATAGCTTTAAGTCCACCGATTTGGTCTTTACAATCTATTAATCGTCCTCTTGTAATATCACAAGCCATAATTATTTATTATTAAAAGTTAATAAAAGGGGAGTATATTGCAACTCCCCATTTAAAGTATCTATTAGCTCCAAACAGTTGAACCGTAAACACCATCTGTAGCAACCGCAGTTTGTACTCCTACAGCAAAGTTCATTACAACTCTTACGTTGTCAGACCCGTCATATTCATACGTTGGAATTAATCTCGCTTCAGTCCAGTCTGTTGCAAGGTTAGTTCCAAATACTAAGTTTTCAGGATAAGTGAAAAGAATAGTATCGTTGAACATACCAGGACATCTATATATTGGGTAACCGAAAAAAGTAGCAGTATCAGATTTGCTGTCAAAACCTAATCCTGAAATTTGACCTTGATTAGAACCCGCAGTAGCTAATGCTTGAATATAGAAACCATAAGTTTTGTTATTCATATAAAAACCAGCTCCAGGCTTAGTTAAGATACCTGAAATATCAGAAGCAGCTTTATCATAAACAGCTTCCATAGCTGCTAAAATATCACCTTTGTCTAAAGCATCAGCAAAATCAACTTCGCTAAAGTCTTTACAAGCAGAAGCGTCTGCACCTGCTTCGTCTTGTGTTCCATCGTCAGATAAGAAACCAACTCCAAATGGAGCAGCACCTTGCCATATTCCGATTTCTAATTGAGCAGCAGCTTTTCCTGCAACTACTTGTAATAAGAAGTCAGAAAATGCTTGTGGTAAGTTTCCGTTTCTGTCCATTCCTTGACCCATCCAAGTTGGAAAAATTGTTCCTCTACAAATTTCTTCATTTACTTTTAAATCAGTAAGTGTTAAAACTTGCTCACTTGTTGATGTGTCATTTCCTGAAGAAAAANTACAAGCAGCAGCAACAATAGGATTTGCACAAGCAATATTGTTGATAACCGCACTTTTTGTTAAACCATCCATTGTTCTAACATAACCCTTAGCAACTGTGTCAGGACTTCTCAAGGCAGCAGTCACATAAGGCATCGCGTGAACACCTGCATACGTATCGCCGTTTACAGTAATGTCAAATTCACGTCTTTTTGATAATTGAATTTTATTCGCCATTTTTAAATTTATTTATTGTTAATGTAATATGCTGTCCTTTCACTTGTTGACAGTTTCGCTAAATCAATAGTAGAATTAAAGTTATCACCTTCAGGATTGTATTTTAAACCCTCTGTAGCAGGTTCGCCACTTAATTCAACTATTTTCCCTTTAAGTTCTTCTATTTGTGTCATAAGTTCACCCATAACTTCAGAACTCATTTCTGTTTTAGAATCTTCTTCAGATAATTCTTCAGCAGATGCTTCTACTTTATCAGCTTTTAAATCAGCTACAGCATCTTCTAAATTTTTAATTCTTTTTTCCATACCTTCCCAATCAGCAACATCAGCTTCTTCAGCTAATTCAGTTTCTTCTTCGTTAGTTTCTTCAGATAGTTCTGCTGACGCTTCAACTTCTTCTTTGCTTTCTTCTTCTACTGATTCTTCTTCTTCGCCTAAATCTAAGATTTCAGATTTATCGCCTATTGTTAATTTATTGCCATTTTCCAGAGTGTATGTTCCCGCTGTTAATGCTTCAGCTTCTGAATCATCACCTACAGCAAATACTTTAGACCCAATCATAAATTGCTCATCTTCTGTAGCAATTACACGACCATCGTCTAATTTCATTTCAGCGTAGAATTTTACGCTATAAGATTTTGGTTGATTTTTCATTTTTAAGATATTTAAGATTTTTTCAAGTGTTCCCATAACATTAATAAATATAAAGGTGTTAAAATTGTTTATTTCTTTAGTAGTTTACAGTCCTATTTTTGATAGCAGCACATACTTTAGCAGCTACTTCTTCGTTGCCATATTCTTGCATTTGGTCTTTCATACATTGATTCCAAGAATACTTTAACATAGCTTTACGTTTTGCATAAGCAACATATTCTAACATCTTGTATTTTCTTTTGCGTTTTTTCTTGCCCGATTTAGTATATTCAACTTCTTTTGTTGTAGCTGTAGCGTGGTCGTCACAAGGCATATGTAATTTAACGCCATCTACTAAATGAGCGTGTGAGCCTGAACATCCTTTAAACATTTCAGCATATAATTCAGCTTCTTCTTTAGTTCTAAATAATGGCTCACCATCTAACGCACCGACAGGTTGCAATTCGTTTTGTAAAATAACGTCTTTGATTCTTCCCATCATTACTTCATCAGGACAATCTAAACACACTTCATCTATTATGTCTTTTTGTCTTGACGCTTCAATTANTTTNTCTGTGAAATATCCTTCTATGCTAAATCCTCTAACTTCTTTGTTCTTGATAGCATCCCATATTTCAGGATTATTTTCAGCACTTACTTGAACGAACCAAGTTCCAATAGGTAATTCGCCAAAACCATACATATTAGACTTATCGTATTTCTTATCCTCTTTAATCCACGATTCTACAACAGTTAAACCTTGTATTGGTTCTTTGTGTTCAAGCGTGTGATTATTATTGTTTAAACTCGACATAAACAACTTCTGTGCGTGTTTAATCGTTTCTTTAGTAAAGAACACGTCATATTCTTCGTTTGTGTCTTTATCTAATCGTGGAATTTTTTTGTCAGGAATAAGGATAGCACCTATTAGCTGTTTCTTTTCGTCATCTGCTTTTGCAAGTGATAAGAAGTCATTATTAAAGAATACAAAGTTTTCTTCTATCGCTGGAAATTTAACAACTGATATTGCATCTACACCAAAGTGGTCTGCAGTTTCATCTATGATTAGTTCTATTAGTTTTCTTTTTTTACCCATAACACTAATAAATATAAAACCAATAAAATCGTTTATTAATGTCCAAAAAAAAAGAGTGCCGAAGCACCCTTTCTTATTTTTAATTGTTATTATTTATTTTCAAAGAACTACTGAACAATACTTTTTTGGTGCTTCTAAATTCGTGAGGGCTAACCTACACACTTATTACTTCACCTCAATTCCCAAGTTTACTAACTTGATTCTGTCTTGATTTTACCTGTTGAAAAAGAGTGACACAAGATGTTTCGCTATGTGGTTCAATTTCCAAGTATTGTTTCAGTATTTCAAAGAACAACTATTTGTTGTTGTTTACACAAATATATATTAAATTTTCTTTACACACAACAATATGCAAGAAAATATCAAAAAAATTTTACTTTTTTTTCAATTAACAGATATAGACACTATTAAAAATAATGTGAAAATATGCTATAAAGTAGCTTGAATATCTAATTCTTCTTGTAATGCTTGACTATCGCTAATATCAGTTTCTACTACATACGCTTGTACAGGTTCTATGCCATTAGCACCCGCAGGAATAATAGTTTCCATATTAGGTATAAGCTGGGATGTATCTATTCCTTGTGCTTGTCCGCCTGAAGCAGCAGGAGCGGCATCACCACCACCACCATCTCCAACATCCGTAGATAGTATAGTTTTAACATTAGCTAAACCNGANGCAATAATTCCTGCAGCACCCGCAAAACCTAATATACCACCTTGTGCNAATGCTTTATTTGCACCTACATAAGTATCTATAATCGCTTGACCTACAGCTAATGTTTTACCTGCTTTAGTGTCTTTACCAATTAGATTAGCAATACTTTTTACAGCACCNGANATAGCTTTCTGTTTAGCATCTTGTAATTTTTGTTCTATTTTTAGTTTTTCATCACTTGTTTTTATTAATGCTTTTACTTCTTTACTACCCATTTCTTCCGTAACAGCAACACCTTTTTCTTTAGCTATTGCAAGTTGTTCTTCTAATGCTACTTGCTCTTTTATTGCGTCTGACTTTTCCTTATCTACTTTAGCTGTAAATACACCAACTTCAGCAGCAACTCTTTTTTGTCTTAATGTGGAAGCTGTTTGTAATTCTATAAATCTTGCTCTTTCTTCTGCTAACTTCTGTATATCTTCTTCGCTTGATTTTCCCAAGTCAATCATAGCTTGTAGTGCATCAGCTTTTTTCTCTTGTATATCTAACTCTATCTGTGCAACTCTTTGTTCTTCTGCTACAGCTTTCTTTAATGCTTCTAATCTTTCTTCATTACTTTTAGTATCATCTTCTGCCAATAATCTACTTTCCGCAATTTGTTTATTTGCTTTTGCTCTAATCATTAACATATCACGTTCTTCATCTCTAACTTCTTGCATTATGCCTGTTAGTCGCATAGCTTCATCACCTTCTTTCTTCATTTCTTCTGTAATCTCCTTGAACTTCTTTTTAGTTTTATCCCAAGCATCCGACCTTGCTGTCTGGTCCATTCCAAAAGTTAGTTGTAACATACCCTCTTTAGCTTCAGCAGCACCTTCTTTAATTAAATCTAAATCACGTTTAAATACNCCTTTTATAACTTTACCTAATGCACCGAAACTATCTATTAATCCTTTTATTCTGTTTACTAAATTTTCTCTTAATGCTGTAGCTAAATCTAAAACAGCTTGTTTTGGGTTTTTAAATCCGTCTAATAATGCTATAAACAAAGGTTCAGCAGCATCTCTAACAACATCAAACATAGCAGATAATTTAGCACCTATACGTTCTAATCTTCTTGCTGTTTCTATGTTTCCTGTAAATATTTCTTTTAGTTTCTTAAAATGCCCTATAATAGCAATTATGCCAAGTGCTTTCATAGCAGTTCCAAGACCTTTAAAACCGCCTGAAAGTCCTTTTAAACCCTTTTTAGCACCACCTGCAGAACCACCTGTTTTGCCTAATGCACTATTAACACCATCTACGTCTTTTTTAGAGTTGCCTGTATCTACATTTAAATTAATTGTTTTATCTATCGCCATATTATTCTTTTTATTTCTTTAAACATTCTTCTGAAGCTTGAGTGATATTCTTCCATACCATAAACAAAATCTAACTCTTTGTCTTTATANTCCACTAATTGAATGTGGTCTATTAGTGGTATCATTGTTTTTGCCATTGTTTCTATATATTTTCTTAATTCCATAACATAAAATCATAGTTCATAAATTGTATATTGCTTCCGTTCTGGAATATAGCCCAATTTTCACCATAAGGAATAGCAAGGTTCGGTAATCTCTGAACCGCTAAATCAACAGTTAAAGACCATATTCTTTTAGTNTCTGTTTGACTATCNTCTAATCCAAANTGNAGTTGTCCATTTGAGGTTGTTATATATANTGTGCAAGTTGTTGGATTTGCACCCTCTCTAATACTAAACTCTTGCTGACCACCTGCTGTGCTTAATTGTGTGATTGTTCCATTTACATTTTTAAACGCTGTATACCAAGAAAAACCTTCTGTTGTTCCAACTGTGTATGTTCCACTTGTTCCGCCTATTACTGTTGCCGTTCCTGTGATTCTAATAATCATATTTGAATTAGTAGGAACAAATGGTTTAATGCTATATTCAGTTCCTGCAGGGTAAGCATAACCCCTTGTATTTCCTTCTGTATATCCTGTTGCCACTATTCTGTGCATTTCTCCTTGTAATCTTGGAACACCTTTTTGCGTGGTTTTATATTTAATAACCATATCATCAGCATACGCGGGAAGTATATTGTTTTGGAATTTGCCATTATCTGAACCTATTACAAGATGCTTGTTTTGACTACGCAATTTATCATATATTATCGACTTCATTTGTCCTTGTGATAATATAGAACGTAAGCCAAGCATACTCTTTAAATTAACGGGCAAACTACCTGCATTTGCAACGCAAGGATAAAGACCTGTTGCAAAAGTGATATTAGTTAAAGACATTCCACCATTACATTCACAACAATCTTGAGTTGTTAATATACCTGTCATTGGCAATCCTGAAACGTCAGGTGTGCAACCAGGATTACTATCAGGACACCAATAATACACATAATCGTTATATAAATTATTTCCGTTTGCATCTTCACCTACTACATAGCTACAATTCACACAAGGAATAAGAGTATCTACAACTTTTAACAATACAACTTTTGTAGAAGATTTTGCACCTACTTCATAATTCTTTATTTCTAAAATTCTCCAATAGGTATCTTTAATAAAAATTTCATCATTGAATTTAAAATTATAAATATCTACTTGGTCTAAATTTATATGACACTCCATTATTCGTGCATCAGTATCGTATATGCTATCTAAATATTTCTTCCAATATAATCCATATAAGGTGTTGTCAAACCACGTACCATTATCAGTAGACCAATTAAACACATTTAAATCTCCAACGACAGGCGGGTTAGCGTTCCAATATAATGATTTGTTTGCTGATGTTAATGTATAAGCGTTACTACTTGGCGTTATATCGAAAGGTGTGCAAACAGGATAGGTTGTAAAACTATATGCTGTTATTTCATTTAATACTTCTACTTGGTTGTGCATATGATAAGTAACAGTATCATCATTACCNCTTTTTACTGTTGTCGCTGTTCCACAATAATAAAANAATTTCGGTTTTGTTTTAGGATTTTCAACTTCGTTATCATCATTAAAAGAATACTCATATTGAACAGTCATATTAGGTAAATCTGTATCTGCTGTTCCATCACCTTTAAATACTCTTTGATTTATATATGGCGAAAATATAGATTCGTTCTTCAATTCTCCTGTAGCAAAAACATTTGTATCATCTACTCTTTTATAGTGTCCATACACATTTACATCAGGTTCAGTTTCTTTAAACGCTTTGTTTAATAAATCTTCATCTTCTTGGTCGGTTAGATGTATTGTCTTTTTCTGTAGTGATGTTGTATCTCTTACTAAAATTTCTTTAGACGTATCTAATTTATCTGTCCAATGCTTTATTTCACCATCTGCTAAATAATCGTTGTAAGGCTCTATAATTAGGTTTTCAGGGTCATCAGGGTCTGATACTATAACAAGATTAAATCGTTGAACAATATCTAATAAAAAATCTTTCTGTAAAATTTCTGTGTCGATACAAGCAGGAACATTAATTGTTGTATTATAATTTCCTTGCGAATATGGTATTGCTGTAATTGTAATTTGATTATCATAATTAGGATTACAAATACCAAAACTATCACCAAATTTTATATTTCCACTTGCCTTATATTGAATGTTTTGCATTGTCATTTTTATATATGCAGAAGCACCAACGGGCATATTAAAACTTGATATATCAAAATAGTGTTCAAATATTTCAGTTGCATCATCAATGGTTGAACCAAGCCAATCCGAACCTATCGAACAGATGCTTTGATAAACAGGCTCACCATAAGTTATATCAGGATTAGAAATATCTTCTAACCACACTTTTATTCTTACACATTCATTATCATTTACTCGTTCTACATTGGTTAAGTTTAGTTTGTGTTCAACAGAAATAGATGTTATGTTTGGAAAACTTTTAGTAAAATAATCATTACCACCGCTTACTGTCCACAAGTTCTGTGTATTATCAACACAAGCATTTCCACTTGTTGTGTCTGCAGGTACGATTGTTGCTATATCCTGTTCAGGAATAGGAACGCCAACTCCAGGCGTAGATTCATCACTAACGCTGAAACTTCCCCATTCACCTGTGTTAGCAACTGTTGTAGTAAAAGCAGGTAATGCNGTTGTATTTGTTGAGGGNAAGAAATCTCCTTCTATTGCATTTGCTGTTGTCATAAACAGCTTACCAAAATAAGAACCATCAATAAAAGATGATGTATANGTAAATCCTGCTTTTAATAGTATTAATTTAAATATGTTCTTTAATTGCAATGCAGGTCGAAGCATTGTAATTGGTGTTTGTTTATCAAATATGTTAGCATAACCTTGTGCATTAATATATGTTTGNGTCATATTTAAATGGTANGGNTCATTAACATTNTAGTTAAATGTAGGCGATTGAATAGACATTGGGTACATAACCTTTTGAACACCTGCACTTGAATCCCTTAATGAAGTTCCTGATGTATTATCAAAGTCATCCGCAGCACCATTCCAAGAAGCTATTATATTAGCTTGATTGTATGCGTGGTCTAATTCATCACTATAAGAACCATCATCATTTAAAAAAACATCTTTCAATCTATTTTCACCTACAACAGAAAAAAGGTCTGCTGCATTTGACATTAAGACAACTTCATAAACTTGTGCCTTTTGATAAACTGATTTTAATTGTATAAATCCCTCAAATTGTGGTATAGTGCCAACATATAAAACAGCATCAAATTTTTCTCTTGCACTAAATACTAATGTTTCTAAATTAACATTAAACCAATTTTGGAAGAACTCGTTATTGTTATCTGTGAAAGGCAATTTAAATGTTTGACTGTAACTTGCTTTTCTTGATTGTGGTTCTTTAATATCAGAGAATTGAAAGTTTAAAGAAACGACAGGATGTTCTTGTAAATCCAAATCGTAAGTAGTATCTAATGTAGAACTGCTTGTAGCTTTTCGATATGCAACTAATCTTATTTTAGCCATTATGAATTAGTATTAATAGGATTAGCGTATTCTATATTAATCGTGTATTTAATTAGCTTATCATTAGCAACTGTCTTTTTAATAAAACTCTTATCCGAAACCATTACAGGTACAGTATATGTTGTATCTGCATTTTCAACTATTTGCACATTAGTTGACATAATAAGACTTTCTAACAATACTGCATCAGCTTCGCTAATCCAATCTGTTTGCAATGTTTCTTTTAGTATCGCTGTTGTAGTTCTTGTTTTTTTACCTCTACCAAAATTATTATAACTATACATTGTGTTGTTAAAATCACCTAACATTGTTTCGTAGTTGTTTCTGCTTACTTCTATAGTTTGAGTTGACTTCTTTTTAAAGTTAAAATAATCATAACAACCTTTGCTATTACGCCAAGCCAATCTACGTACTTTAAATCCTTTACAGCTTCCATCTTGATTAACGAAATAATAAAGAGCAGACTTTACTGTAGTAGCATTTGAATCATACGCTTGAATAGTATAGAACGACCAATTAGAAAATCCTGATGGTCTTGCTTCTGTGTTTCTTGATTGTGCTTCTAAATTAGCAGGACCACAACCAAAATAAATTAATCGTTCTGCATTTGTATTAACTTCTGTATCAGGATTAGCACCACCATTAGCGTTAGTATTTGATATATATTCTATTGCTGTTCCGCCTGGTGAATTAATTACATTTCCTGAAGAATCATAGAACTTAATGCCGATATAGTAAGCATCACTTGCAAAATCAGTTACACCATTTAAAAACCCTATTGTATGATAATCAGTAGATTGAACATAGTTTAAACGTCCTGCTGTTCCACTTACAGCTAAATTAAATCCTTGCTCTTGCACATCACTTAAAAATAGTTTAGATGAACCATCCAAAGAATAAGTAGCAAATGCTGTATCTTGAAAATCTGCTGTTCCTCTTGCTGTGTTTAAATCTAATGAAGCACCAATATAAAATTTAGTATCGTTAATAGCACTTCCTGTTTGGTCAGATGGCGGTGTTGTCGCTGCTGTAGAATAAAACTCATACGCTTTAACATATATTTCTTTTACTTGGTTATTGTTTTGACTAAATGGCAAAGTAGCTGTATTTGCACCAATAGTATGNATTGANTTAGTAGCAGTTCCAACATCTTCAATAGTATCTTCTAATTGAGAATTAACAANATCTCTNAAATCAAATATNGCCCTTGCATAATTAGAACTAATGTCAGCAGCATGTCCGTTTCTTCTTTGTTTTATCTTTGCTAATAATGTTCCTGAAGCGTCATCTAATCTTACTTCTAATACTAACTTGTAGAAATAATAAGAAGCAATACTATCGCTTCTATAAACCATATATCCAATAAGCGGTGTCCAATTAGTAATAACAGGAACTTTAGAGGTCGTGTTAACAGGTTTTTGTTCAAATGTAAATGCCATAATTTATTATTTTATATCTTTTATTTTATTTACTAT
>FUFK010896234.1_pt1 | contig 10775 bp, 8 predicted proteins | sample 1021851 | NCBI WGS metagenome assembly FUFK01 (sample SAMEA51879418, study PRJEB19060) | metagenome
TAGACAAGCATGAACCACGAAACATTTTAAGGTGATTAGGTTTTTATTGACTGAGGAGTATTACGTTCTATAAGCGAAGTTAGTAATAACTCCAAGATTACTAAAAATCATAATCATCATGATCGCTTTGCTCATCTAGTCAATGGGCAAAGCATATTTAACGACTTAATTAAAAGGATGATGAATATGAAAATATCTCAATCGTGGAAGAATGCACCACAATCAAAAATCAATTATGAAATCTCAGATAAATATTTAGGTTTCTTTATCGAACAACTCCCAGAATTTTTTAAAGGTGGAGTAACAATAAAACAAATACGTGAAGCTATGCCCCCTAATTTATACGCGGAGTATTGCAAGGATCTAAACATTACAGATCTAAGCGTTCAAAAGGAGGGTCAGTAATATGGTTACACGGAAAAGAAAAGATTCACCGTTTTATACGGTTTACAAAAAAGGTGGAAATGTTGAAAAGAAACTTCCTGCAAAAGATGCAAAGTCAGTTGCAGCAGATATCGAAAAAATAGAGCATGATTTTAGAGAAGATATTAAAGATCAAATTCTGGAAGATTTTAAAAAAAATCAAAAACCAGGCGAAACATTAAAAGATTATTTGGACAGACAACCAGATAGTTACTTCAAACGTATAACCTTAAAGACTGGTGGTATCGTTGATCTTGCAAAGTATCGAAAATCTAAAGAGCCTAAAGTTAAAAAATTAAACTTAGCTCAAGGTAATTTTGATCGTGCTGTTGCAGATGTTCAATCAGAGTCAGATCGTGATTTAATAAAACGACTTCTAAGAATGTCAGGAATTAACGTTGGAAGTGGGGATTAGATGGGGATTACAAAAGAGCAATTAAATTTCTTACGTGAAGAATTTGGTGACGACATAACAGTTATTAATCCTGATACGAAAAAACCAAAAGCTGTATTTAATCCTAAGACAGGTAAATATGAATGGTATTATGGTTGGAGGGATGAAGAGCTGCAGAAAGCAGAATCGATTGGAGTTTACCATAGAGATAAAAATAAAAAACGTAAAAGAGGAGCTGTAGATCCAGATGATAAATCCAGAAGAGTTCATGGTTATATGTCCATGCTCCCTGAAACAATGACGGTTACAAAAACTGTTAATGGATCACCAATACAAACTCAACGGATCTATAAAGTTAACGGACAAGGTTTTCCTAAATTTGATTATGGAGGAGCATCCAAAGATGATGGCAAGTTACTTGAGACGTTACAGTCAGGAGTTTCAGTTATATATGCAAAGGATAAAGATTTTTCCATTGCACCAATTGTAGAGGCTGATCCTGTTGATTTAGAAAAGAAATTAAAGCTATCTTGTTTCTTTGCTGAGCTTGAACGTAAGTGGCCTGAAAAAGGTTTAAAACAACGTGATATAGCCCATTTAAGACTATCTGGAGCACTAGCAAGGTTAGATCCAACTGAATACTCAACGGAGTTGTTAGAGAAGTTTATTTCAAAATTTTGTAATCAAACAGGAGATGATGAAATTGAAAATAGAAAAAATAAAATTTCATATCAACGTGAACAATTAAAAGATCCAAAGAATGAAGTTTATGGAATTAAAGAACTATCTAAATTTCTAAATCTTAAATCTATTCCCGCTTATGATTTATTAAAAGCAGATAAGGATGATGCAGAAGTTGCAGAATTTAAAAATTATCCGATTATAGATTTTTCTCAAATGTTAGAGACTAAATATCCAGAACCAAAGTTCTTATTAGATCCACTGATTAGAGATAAAACTGTAACTCAAATAAGTGGTGATTATGGATCTGGTAAAACTCACATTGGATTGAAGACAGCAATAGATATATCTCAGGGATTTAGTTTTCTACCTGAGGAAAGCATTGTCAGTAGATCTTTCGTTGACAGTTACACATGGTATCGACACACAGGAAAAACTAAACCAATACTTTACGTAGAGGGAGAACTTCCTGCGGCTGATCTTAGAGATAGAGTTAATTCATTAATCGAACCTTTTATTGAAAGACATAAGCCAGTTGATTTTCAAAAAATGTTTTTTTTAACTTTAGATGATCTTGAGATGAATGGTTTTAAATATGGATTTGAACCTATTGCTATAAGCAATGAGGAAGATAAAGCTAAACGTAATAGAAAATTAATTGATAACATGCTTAATTCAATCAAAGATTTGACAGGACAATATCCCGTTTTATTTTTAGATAATATTACAGCTCTAACTTCAATTGATGAAAACAAGTCTACTGATTGGTCTAGCTTAATGTATTGGCTAATGTTGTTAAAGACTAAAGGAGTTATAGTTGTTTTTTTTCACCATGTAGGAAAGTCAACTGGTACAGCATCTGGTTCAAACCTAGCTCAACGTTTAGTCGATACACATATCATTTTAAGGAAGTTACCTGAGAAAGCTAAATTTCCAGATCATGATGGTGTTCAGTGTTCCGTGCACTTTGATAAATTTAGAAACTTTGGTGGACGACATGTAAAACCTTTTATGTTGCTTTGTGACAAGCAAGGTAAATGGACAAAGTACAATATGATTATGGATCAAACAGACTTTAAAATTTTAGAACTTTATGAGGAGGGTAAAACAGTTCAGGAGATGATGAAAATAGATAAGGATCTTGGAAGTTCAGCAAAAATCTACCGACGTATCGGAAAGATGAAAACGGAAGGAATTATCCAAGATGAAAAAACAGAANACACTAGCTCCCACTATTAAAGCGTTAACAGAAAAAGAAAAATTTTTTGCAAAACTTTACGTGGAGAACATGTTCTCAAATGATACTCGAACAAATACAGATATTGCAATAGCGGCTGGATATGCAAAAGAGTCAGCACATCAAAGAGCATACGAACTAACAACGTATAAACTCAAACCGCATGTTGTAACTTACATTGAAGAGCTAAAGGAAGATTTTAGAGTACGTAATCAGATCACAATTGAAAAACACATGGCTCGACTTAACGAAATACACAAGAGAGCACTAGATAAGGATCAACTTCATACATCTCTAAATGCAGAAGTTTATAGAGGGAAATGTGCGGGCTATTACGTAGAGAAACAAATCATTAAGCAAGAGAAGACGGAGCAAGATGTTGAGGGAGAACTAAAGCAGTTATTAGATAGATATGATCTAATTACATCACACGAAAGGGAGGAAAATACAAATGGTAAAAACAAAAAATAATGATGAACGTATAGGATTTAGTAAGGATCAAATGATCCAATTCTTAAAAATATTTCAACACAATACAGATACTATGTTGGAATTGGAGGAGCAAAACTATCAAAACAACAAAAAATATATGGCTATGGAACAGCAGCTCTTTCACGAAAAATGGAAATGTAGATATTTAGTAAGACGTATTAAATCTATTGCAAAGCATTATGGTGTTCCAGATCTAGCTGTAACGGAGGAAGAACTTGAAGAACAAATTAGAGACAAAGAACACTAAGACGTTAGATAGTCTTGATAAAAGAATTAAAGATTTAACTGAACTGTATGATGAGGGGCCCATTGTCCATGATCCAGTGTCTAATACATTCATGACTGAGGGACAGCTAAAGAAGAAATTCGATAAAGAAGTAAAAAATAAACCTTTTATTAAAATTAAAAAGCCCATAGCTCAACGGAGAGAGCGATCTAAGACTCAACGTGATACTCAGGTACCCCTAAAAATTGACATCACACCAATAGTTAAGCAGGAACAGCAACTCCAGGACAACAACATTTTAGAAAAAATAATCAAGGAACAAGGAACACCTGATCCAGATTTATTTAGAGGACTTGGAACTTTTTTAACAAAAAAATTTTAAAATATTTTGCAATCAATATAACCAACTGTAACTGTCATTGTATTACACAAAGCAGTAATCTAAACCTAATCTCAAATCTTGGTAGGTACCCTAAACGTTTAAGTGTTAAAACGACTCCAAAAGAGACTCTTTTTTGAATCAATCTTGACACACTTGGCACAAAAGAATCTTGTTTTGTTCACGTTCTTATGATTTAATATCTAAATAACGTTGTTGTGTTATTAGTGTGATTAACCTTGAACGTTTGAGAAAGAAGAAAGATAAGCGGGCATAGCTCAGTGGTAGAGCGTCTCGTTGCCAACGAGGTAGTCCTTGATTTATTTGCCTTGCTAATCCTAATCTTTTTTAAACAATCACAGTTCTTGGCACACTCCTGACACACTTCGACACAAAAAAGAAAGGATAATGTTATGAGTACTTTAAGAAAACATGGTGGGAAGTGGCAATCAATTGTCCGAGTAGTTGGACATCCTCCAATATATAAATCGTTTGTTTCTAAAACTGACGCGTCTCGTTGGGCGGCACAAACAGAAGTTAAAATTAGACGAGAAGATGCGGGAATAGCTAAGATANATTTNCCAAAATTTGAGGATCTNGCTAGACGTTANATTGANGAAATNTCAATNNTNAAAAAATGTNATNGAGATGAGAGNTATACAATTCTTGGCTTTATTAAAAATGAGGCTTGGAGCTCNTATCCTATNCANAGGATCAAACCTACNACAATAAATAAATATAGAGACACTCAATCAAAGAATGTNTCAGGNAGNACAATNAATAGAAGACTCGACGTNATATCTTCTATGTTTACNACATTTAAAAAAGANTGGGGTTATCCTGTAGAAAATCCTGTCCTGAATATTCGTAGACCTAAAAAGTCCGCACCTAGAGACAGAAGATTTACAGATGATGAGCTNAATAAATTAATCAANGGTAATAGAACGAGTNCNCAATTAAGATCTATNATTAAGATTGCACTAGAGACAGGGATGAGNATGTCAGAAATTTTGAGAATAGATGCTCGAAACATTGACGGTAGTACCCTGAAAATNCCAGTTGCAAAAACTAAGCCTCGTATAATTCCATTAACACCAATAGCTCTAGCTGAAATAAAAAATGCGGATCTTCCGTTTACGTTAACTAAGTATGCATTGGATAAGCAGTTCAGGAGGTTATGTAAGAACTACGGAATTAAGGATGCACATTTTCATGATCTTAGACACCAGGCACTTACTAATTTTATGAAAGATAAAGGGCTCAATGTACCTGAAACAATGATGATCGCGGGACATTCAGATCCAAGAATGCTTTTAAGAATTTACAATAATTTAGAAGTAGCTCACGTAGCGGACAAACTTAAAAATTAAATCTTTTGGGGCGGCACAGCCGCCTCATCTTTTCATTCTATACGGATAAGAATTTAAGAATTTATTAAAATATATATTATTCTCACATTCTCTCTTGGGTAGTTTGAGAACAATGAGAAAAGGTAACGGGCAATGATCCCTCTGGATCACCCCCAAATCACACAAGGTCGTGGGGACATTATCCATGATCCATGAGTCTTTATGCGGTTAATTAAGCGGTCAGTAAAAAAAATAAAAAAGTGAAAGTTTCTATGTTTGTTCTATTGATTAGTTTTTGAATTTATGCACAAAGAGTAAGCGTATGAAATTAATTTGTTCTAAGGATTAATTTCGATTCTATTTATAAGCAGACTCGGGTTTACCGACTTAGACAATCATGAACCACGAAACATTTTAAGGTGATTAGGTTTTTATTGACTGAGGAGTATTACGTTCTATAAGCGAAGTTAGTAATAACTCCAAGATTACTAAAAATCATAATCATCATGATCGCTTTGCTCATCTAGTCAATGGGCAAAGCATATTTAACGACTTAATTAAAAGGATGATGAATATGAAAATATCTCAATCGTGGAAGAATGCACCACAATCAAAAATCAATTATGAAATCTCAGATAAATATTTAGGTTTCTTTATCGAACAACTCCCAGAATTTTTTAAAGGTGGAGTAACAATAAAACAAATACGTGAAGCTATGCCCCCTAATTTATACGCGGAGTATTGCAAGGATCTAAACATTACAGATCTAAGCGTTCAAAAGGAGGGTCAGTAATATGGTTACACGGAAAAGAAAAGATTCACCGTTTTATACGGTTTACAAAAAAGGTGGAAATGTTGAAAAGAAACTTCCTGCAAAAGATGCAAAGTCAGTTGCAGCAGATATCGAAAAAATAGAGCATGATTTTAGAGAAGATATTAAAGATCAAATTCTGGAAGATTTTAAAAAAAATCAAAAACCAGGCGAAACATTAAAAGATTATTTGGACAGACAACCAGATAGTTACTTCAAACGTATAACCTTAAAGACTGGTGGTATCGTTGATCTTGCAAAGTATCGAAAATCTAAAGAGCCTAAAGTTAAAAAATTAAACTTAGCTCAAGGTAATTTTGATCGTGCTGTTGCAGATGTTCAATCAGAGTCAGATCGTGATTTAATAAAACGACTTCTAAGAATGTCAGGAATTAACGTTGGAAGTGGGGATTAGATGGGGATTACAAAAGAGCAATTAAATTTCTTACGTGAAGAATTTGGTGACGACATAACAGTTATTAATCCTGATACGAAAAAACCAAAAGCTGTATTTAATCCTAAGACAGGTAAATATGAATGGTATTATGGTTGGAGGGATGAAGAGCTGCAGAAAGCAGAATCGATTGGAGTTTACCATAGAGATAAAAATAAAAAACGTAAAAGAGGAGCTGTAGATCCAGATGATAAATCCAGAAGAGTTCATGGTTATATGTCCATGCTCCCTGAAACAATGACGGTTACAAAAACTGTTAATGGATCACCAATACAAACTCAACGGATCTATAAAGTTAACGGACAAGGTTTTCCTAAATTTGATTATGGAGGAGCATCCAAAGATGATGGCAAGTTACTTGAGACGTTACAGTCAGGAGTTTCAGTTATATATGCAAAGGATAAAGATTTTTCCATTGCACCAATTGTAGAGGCTGATCCTGTTGATTTAGAAAAGAAATTAAAGCTATCTTGTTTCTTTGCTGAGCTTGAACGTAAGTGGCCTGAAAAAGGTTTAAAACAACGTGATATAGCCCATTTAAGACTATCTGGAGCACTAGCAAGGTTAGATCCAACTGAATACTCAACGGAGTTGTTAGAGAAGTTTATTTCAAAATTTTGTAATCAAACAGGAGATGATGAAATTGAAAATAGAAAAAATAAAATTTCATATCAACGTGAACAATTAAAAGATCCAAAGAATGAAGTTTATGGAATTAAAGAACTATCTAAATTTCTAAATCTTAAATCTATTCCCGCTTATGATTTATTAAAAGCAGATAAGGATGATGCAGAAGTTGCAGAATTTAAAAATTATCCGATTATAGATTTTTCTCAAATGTTAGAGACTAAATATCCAGAACCAAAGTTCTTATTAGATCCACTGATTAGAGATAAAACTGTAACTCAAATAAGTGGTGATTATGGATCTGGTAAAACTCACATTGGATTGAAGACAGCAATAGATATATCTCAGGGATTTAGTTTTCTACCTGAGGAAAGCATTGTCAGTAGATCTTTCGTTGACAGTTACACATGGTATCGACACACAGGAAAAACTAAACCAATACTTTACGTAGAGGGAGAACTTCCTGCGGCTGATCTTAGAGATAGAGTTAATTCATTAATCGAACCTTTTATTGAAAGACATAAGCCAGTTGATTTTCAAAAAATGTTTTTTTTAACTTTAGATGATCTTGAGATGAATGGTTTTAAATATGGATTTGAACCTATTGCTATAAGCAATGAGGAAGATAAAGCTAAACGTAATAGAAAATTAATTGATAACATGCTTAATTCAATCAAAGATTTGACAGGACAATATCCCGTTTTATTTTTAGATAATATTACAGCTCTAACTTCAATTGATGAAAACAAGTCTACTGATTGGTCTAGCTTAATGTATTGGCTAATGTTGTTAAAGACTAAAGGAGTTATAGTTGTTTTTTTTCACCATGTAGGAAAGTCAACTGGTACAGCATCTGGTTCAAACCTAGCTCAACGTTTAGTCGATACACATATCATTTTAAGGAAGTTACCTGAGAAAGCTAAATTTCCAGATCATGATGGTGTTCAGTGTTCCGTGCACTTTGATAAATTTAGAAACTTTGGTGGACGACATGTAAAACCTTTTATGTTGCTTTGTGACAAGCAAGGTAAATGGACAAAGTACAATATGATTATGGATCAAACAGACTTTAAAATTTTAGAACTTTATGAGGAGGGTAAAACAGTTCAGGAGATGATGAAAATAGATAAGGATCTTGGAAGTTCAGCAAAAATCTACCGACGTATCGGAAAGATGAAAACGGAAGGAATTATCCAAGATGAAAAAACAGAAAACACTAGCTCCCACTATTAAAGCGTTAACAGAAAAAGAAAAATTTTTTGCAAAACTTTACGTGGAGAACATGTTCTCAAATGATACTCGAACAAATACAGATATTGCAATAGCGGCTGGATATGCAAAAGAGTCAGCACATCAAAGAGCATACGAACTAACAACGTATAAACTCAAACCGCATGTTGTAACTTACATTGAAGAGCTAAAGGAAGATTTTAGAGTACGTAATCAGATCACAATTGAAAAACACATGGCTCGACTTAACGAAATACACAAGAGAGCACTAGATAAGGATCAACTTCATACATCTCTAAATGCAGAAGTTTATAGAGGGAAATGTGCGGGCTATTACGTAGAGAAACAAATCATTAAGCAAGAGAAGACGGAGCAAGATGTTGAGGGAGAACTAAAGCAGTTATTAGATAGATATGATCTAATTACATCACACGAAAGGGAGGAAAATACAAATGGTAAAAACAAAAAATAATGATGAACGTATAGGATTTAGTAAGGATCAAATGATCCAATTCTTAAAAATATTTCAACACAATACAGATACTATGTTGGAATTGGAGGAGCAAAACTATCAAAACAACAAAAAATATATGGCTATGGAACAGCAGCTCTTTCACGAAAAATGGAAATGTAGATATTTAGTAAGACGTATTAAATCTATTGCAAAGCATTATGGTGTTCCAGATCTAGCTGTAACGGAGGAAGAACTTGAAGAACAAATTAGAGACAAAGAACACTAAGACGTTAGATAGTCTTGATAAAAGAATTAAAGATTTAACTGAACTGTATGATGAGGGGCCCATTGTCCATGATCCAGTGTCTAATACATTCATGACTGAGGGACAGCTAAAGAAGAAATTCGATAAAGAAGTAAAAAATAAACCTTTTATTAAAATTAAAAAGCCCATAGCTCAACGGAGAGAGCGATCTAAGACTCAACGTGATACTCAGGTACCCCTAAAAATTGACATCACACCAATAGTTAAGCAGGAACAGCAACTCCAGGACAACAACATTTTAGAAAAAATAATCAAGGAACAAGGAACACCTGATCCAGATTTATTTAGAGGACTTGGAACTTTTTTAACAAAAAAATTTTAAAATATTTTGCAATCAATATAACCAACTGTAACTGTCATTGTATTACACAAAGCAGTAATCTAAACCTAATCTCAAATCTTGGTAGGTACCCTAAACGTTTAAGTGTTAAAACGACTCCAAAAGAGACTCTTTTTTGAATCAATCTTGACACACTTGGCACAAAAGAATCTTGTTTTGTTCACGTTCTTATGATTTAATATCTAAATAACGTTGTTGTGTTATTAGTGTGATTAACCTTGAACGTTTGAGAAAGAAGAAAGATAAGCGGGCATAGCTCAGTGGTAGAGCGTCTCGTTGCCAACGAGGTAGTCCTTGATTTATTTGCCTTGCTAATCCTAATCTTTTTTAAACAATCACAGTTCTTGGCACACTCCTGACACACTTCGACACAAAAAAGAAAGGATAATGTTATGAGTACTTTAAGAAAACATGGTGGGAAGTGGCAATCAATTGTCCGAGTAGTTGGACATCCTCCAATATATAAATCGTTTGTTTCTAAAACTGACGCGTCTCGTTGGGCGGCACAAACAGAAGTTAAAATTAGACGAGAAGATGCGGGAATAGCTAAGATAAATTTTCCAAAATTTGAGGATCTTGCTAGACGTTATATTGAGGAAATATCAATCCTGAAAAAATGTTATCGAGATGAGAGGTATACAATTCTTGGCTTTATTAAAAATGAGGCTTGGAGCTCTTATCCTATCCACAGGATCAAACCTACAACAATAAATAAATATAGAGACACTCAATCAAAGAATGTTTCAGGGAGCACAATCAATAGAAGACTCGACGTAATATCTTCTATGTTTACAACATTTAAAAAAGAGTGGGGTTATCCTGTAGAAAATCCTGTCCTGAATATTCGTAGACCTAAAAAGTCCGCACCTAGAGACAGAAGATTTACAGATGATGAGCTAAATAAATTAATCAAAGGTAATAGAACGAGTACACAATTAAGATCTATTATTAAGATTGCACTAGAGACAGGGATGAGGATGTCAGAAATTTTGAGAATAGATGCTCGAAACATTGACGGTAGTACCCTGAAAATACCAGTTGCAAAAACTAAGCCTCGTATAATTCCATTAACACCAATAGCTCTAGCTGAAATAAAAAATGCGGATCTTCCGTTTACGTTAACTAAGTATGCATTGGATAAGCAGTTCAGGAGGTTATGTAAGAACTACGGAATTAAGGATGCACATTTTCATGATCTTAGACACCAGGCACTTACTAATTTTATGAAAGATAAAGGGCTCAATGTACCTGAAACAATGATGATCGCGGGACATTCAGATCCAAGAATGCTTTTAAGAATTTACAATAATTTAGAAGTAGCTCACGTAGCGGACAAACTTAAAAATTAAATCT
>FUFK010045613.1_pt1 | contig 10774 bp, 15 predicted proteins | sample 1021851 | NCBI WGS metagenome assembly FUFK01 (sample SAMEA51879418, study PRJEB19060) | metagenome
AAAGGTTTCTTTGCAAATAAAAACTTAACAGATCCTTGGGATGATCATGACGACTAATTATTCTCTTACTGAGGAAGAATGGGAATGTGTTAGGCAATGCGTGGCTAACGCACCCATACCTTATGATATTACCAAGAAAAAAATACCTGGTGATATCCTAGCAAAGATAGGACAACCTACTTACAAAAGAGAAGAAGGTATTCCTATAGTAAAATATGATTTAACACCATACGGAATAGAACCTGATGACTAATTGCTTGACTAGATAAAGGTTATCCATTATAATAGAAGGGTAAACCGTTATAGAGCAATGACTCTCAACTCAAAATTTAAGAAAAACATAGAGACACTACGTGCTGCTGTGAATAAAGAAATCTATCTGGATGTAAAAGATCCTAAACTTTACAAAAAGGTTAGAAGATATTATGAGAATGAAGGACTACAACTCAACGGAGAAGATCCAGACGCTGATTACAATGAAGTATTGAGTTGTATAGAAGAAGATCTTACAGGAGCATTATGAAAATTTTATTAGCATCTTTAATTGCATTGAGTTCTATATCACCTGCTGTTGCAGAACAAAGAGCAGGATATTCAGAAGATAGAACTTGTTATAAAACTGAATACAGAGAAGAGTATGTACCAGGTACCCTAGAGAGCCCAGGCTACATAAGAACATTTAATGAAACAGTAGAAGTTCCCTGCCGAGATGGTGGTGGATACACTAGAAGAGAAACAATCGAGTATGATACAAATGATTGTACTGATGGTAAGATTGCAGGTGGTATCTTAGGTGGTGCAGCAGGTGCAGCATTATCAAGAGGTGATGGAAGATGGTGGGCAATACCACTCGGTGTGGTGACTGGTGCTACCATTGGATGTGATCTAAACGGAGGTTAATATGGTTGAAGTTCTGTATCAGCACGATCCATACAGGTATGTGAAGATGCCTGATCTTCTAGAAAATGGACACCCAGATTATCGTATTCAAAAGTGGAATAATTACAATGGATACAAAGACATGTACCTTTGTGATAATTGGATGCAAATGAAAACAGCTATCGAAGATTTTGAATACACTAAATGGTTAGACCCTGCAGGTGTACCATGTTATGTACATGATAACGTTGCAAGATGAGAGAAGAAAGACCTTGGGGTTGGTATGAAGTTATCGACCAAGGTAATCGTTATAAAGTAAAACGTATAGAAGTTAAACCCAATGCAAGTCTTTCTTTACAGAAACATTTGCATAGGGCAGAACATTGGGTAGTTGTAGAGGGTACTGCTCAAGTTGAAGTGGACGGAAAAACCTCTATAATAAAGGAGAATGAGAGCACATATATACCATTAGGTTCAAAGCATAGACTATCAAATCGTGGTAAGATACCCTTAAGAATCGTTGAGGTGCAAAGTGGTGCTTATCTTGAAGAAGATGATATAGAACGTTTTGATGATAATTATGGGAGATCATGATGTATAAAGGTATTATCTTGGCTGGAGGAAGTGGAACTCGTCTTCATCCATCCTCTTTAGTAGTATCTAAACAGTTGATGAATGTATATGATAAACCTCTCATATACTATCCTCTATGTACATTAATGATTGCAGGTATTAAGGATATACTTATTATTACAAATGAAGATCAGGTAGATCAATTTAAAAAACTACTTGGAAATGGAATGCGTCTGGGTATAAGCATAACATATAAGATACAAGACAAACCAAATGGTTTACCAGAAGCATTTGTAATTGCAGAAGATTTTATTGGTGACGATAATGTATGCATGGTATTGGGTGATAATATTATATTTGGAAACAATTTAGATTCTATTCTACAAGAAGCACAGAAAGAAACAGGAGCAACCATCCTTTCATATCCAGTGAAAGATCCAGAAAGATTTGGTGTGATTGAATTTGATGGTTATGATGAAGGGGATGTAGTATCAATTGAGGAGAAACCAGAACATCCAAAATCTAATAGAGCATTGATTGGAATATATTTCTTTGATAATAAATGTATTGAATATGCAAAACAATTAAAACCTTCTAACAGAGGAGAGACTGAGATTATAGATCTCTGTAAAAAATATTTGGAAACTGACGAATTAAATGTAAAGAATCTAACCAGATCAATGACTTGGATAGATGCAGGTACATTTGATTCTCTTCTTTTAGCCTCTAATTTTGTGGCCAATTGTGAACAAATACAATCATATAAAGTATCCTGTCCAGAAGAAGTTGCATATAAAAATAGATGGATAAATGGTATAGAACTATATCAAATAGCAAAGGCATATCCTAAGAGTGGGTATGGTGATTACCTTGAAAGTATTATTGAGGATTATTAATGACTATTTTTGTTACAGGTGGTGCAGGATTTATAGGTAGTAATTTTTTACATCAAGCAGTTAATTCATTCTCTGAAAAAATTGTTTGCATTGATAATCTGAGTTATGCATCAGATTATGAAAATATAAAAGATCTTCCAATTGAATTTTGTAACGTAAATATAATAGATGAGCATTATGGTGATTACATTTTTAAAACATATAAACCAAAAACTATTTTTCATTTTGCTGCTGAAAGTCATGTAGATAATTCAATTAAAGATTGCTCAAAGTTTATTAGTACTAATATAAATGGAACTGTTAATCTACTTAACTTATCATTAAAATATGATGTTGAAAGATTTCATCACATATCTACTGATGAGGTATATGGTTCTCTTAAATGGTATGATCAATCCTTTACTGAGATGACAGCATACGATCCTCAAAATCCTTACTCAGCATCTAAAGCAGCAAGTGATCATTTTGTACAGGCATATCATAATACGTATGGTCTCCCAACTACTATTACTAATTGTTCTAATAATTATGGCCCTAGACAGCATATAGAAAAATTAATTCCTAAAACAATTACTAATATATTAGAGGGTAAAAAGATACCTGTGTATGGTGCAGGTGAGAATATAAGAGACTGGATTTATGTTGAAGATCATTGTGAAGGTATTCTTAATGTCTTTAATAATGGTAAGGTAGGAGAAAAATATAATATTGGTGGAGAATGTGAGGTTACAAATAACGATCTTGTAAAGACTATTATTAAAATGATGAATGCAAGTGAGGATTTGATAGAATATGTTGATGATAGACCAGGCCATGACTTGCGATATTCTATTAGTAATGGTAAAATAAGCTCTGAATTAAATTTTTCTCCTAAGCATAGTCTGGAGGAGGGATTATTAAAAACAATACAATGGTATGAAAGTAGAAGCAACTAGTCTGGCTGATGTCTTACTTATTACTGTAGATAGGTTTGAAGATGATAGAGGATTCTTTATGGAATCTTATAGTGAACAAGCAATTCAAAAAGAAATTGGTTTCTATGAATTTGTTCAAGACAATCATTCAAAGTCTTCTAAGGGTGTACTAAGAGGTCTTCATTATCAAATAGAACATCCTCAAGGTAAACTGATTCGTTGTACTCAGGGTGCTGTATATGATGCATTTGTTGATATAAGACAACATTCTGAGACATTCGGTAAGTCTCTTGGTATAGTACTAGATAGACCAGAACAATTACTTTGGATTCCTCCTGGTTTTGCTCATGGGTTTTATACTCTAAGTGATACTGCAGAGTTTCAATATAAATGTACTGATTATTATTACCCACAACATCAAAGAACTTTGATGTGGAATTCTGTAGATATAGAATGGCCACTTGATGGTGATCCTATTCTTTCTCTTAAAGATATGAGGGGACATTTCTTCGAAGAGTGTAAAAAGTATGACTAAAGTTGCCTTAATAACAGGTATTACAGGACAGGATGGTTCTTACCTTGCTGAACTACTATTAGAAAAAGGATATGAGGTACACGGAATTGTTCGTCGTGCTTCATTAATTAATACAGATAGAATAGATCATATCTATCCAAAACTAAAACTTCATTTTGGTGATCTAACTGATGCTTTTAGTTTGATTAGTATTATTCAAAAAGTTAAACCGCAAGAGATATACAATCTAGGTGCTCAGAGTCATGTAAAAGTTTCTTTTGAGATACCAGAATATACTGGACAGGTAGATGCTATGGGAACTCTTAGAGTTCTTGAGGCAGTTAGATCACTAGGAATGGAGAAAGATGTTAGAATATATCAAGCATCTACATCAGAACTTTATGGTCTTGTGCAAGCAACACCACAAACAGAAACCACTCCTTTCCATCCACGTTCTCCATATGGTGTTGCTAAACTATATGGATATTGGATAATTAAGAACTATCGCGAAGCATATAATATGCATTGCAGCACTGGTATTCTTTTTAATCATGAGAGCCCAAGAAGAGGTGAGACATTTGTAACTCGTAAAATTACAAAAGGTCTATCAAAAATATCTGTTGGACTTCAAAGTATATTAGAACTTGGTAATCTTAATGCAAAAAGAGATTGGGGTCATGCAAAGGATTATGTTGAAGCAATGTGGTTAATGCTTCAGCAAGATGAACCAGATGATTATGTTATCGCTACTGGAGAACAATACTCTGTTAAAGATTTTGTTAATAAAGTAGCACCCTTCTTCGGTTTTAACATAGAGTGGAGAGGTGAGGGAATGGATGAATTTGGTTATGATTTAACCACCCAGAGAACGGTCATTAAAGTCAACCCTAGATACTTTAGACCAGCTGAAGTTGAGTCTTTGTTAGGAGACCCTACTAAAGCAAAAGAAAAATTAGGTTGGGAACCTAAAATAACCTTTGATGAATTAATTGAGGACATGGTACTTTATGGACAGTAATAGTAAATTTTATGTTGCAGGTAATACAGGACTTGTAGGATCTGCAATAGTTAGAATGCTTAAGAAAAAAAGATTTTATAATATAATTTCTTCACCTTCATCTCACTGGGATCTAACAGTTCAGAGTAGAGTAGAACAATTCTTTAGACTTAATCAACCAGAATATGTCTTCCTTGCTGCTGCAAAGGTAGGTGGTATAGGTGCTAATAGTGCATCACCAGCCCACTTCATCTATGATAACTTGATGATTCAAACTAACATCATAGATTGTGCTTATCGTTATGGTGCAAAGAAACTTATCTTCTTAGGTTCATCTTGCATCTATCCTAAGTTTGCTAACCAACCAATCAAAGAAGAAGAACTAATGACTGGTGCTTTAGAACCTAGTAATGATGCATATGCTACTGCTAAGATTGCAGGTATTAAAATGTGTCAGGCATATCGTCAACAGTATGGTTTTGATGCTATATCAGTAATGCCTACAAATCTATATGGGCCAAATGATAATTACGATCTAGAAAATTCACATGTTCTCCCTGCTATGATACGTAAGTTTCATGAAGCAGATACTAATGTTGTAACCTGTTGGGGTGATGGATCACCTAAGAGAGAGTTTTTACATGTTGACGATTTAGCAGAAGCACTTTATCTTTTAATGAATCAGTATAGTGATGCATCACCAATCAATGTAGGTACAGGAGAAGATGTAACTATCAAAGAACTTGCTGAAACTGTTGGAAGTGTTGTTGGAAATAAAGAAATAGAATGGGATACATCCAAACCTAATGGTACTCCACGCAAGGTTCTTGATGTGAGTAAAATTAAATCAATGGGTTGGAAACCTACTATTAGTCTACGTGACGGTATTGAATCAACTTATCAGGATTATATAAAATGAAAAATTTAGCGTTGGTATTTTGTTCTATTAGGCCTGAACAACTTAAACCATCTATATGTGATTATAGAGAACTGGAATATTATCAAACAGTTCAACAACTTGAAAGGATAATGCCTAGTAATTATGATATGGTATTAGTTGAAAATACTATTGACGATCCTAATGAAATTAAGAATCCTGAGATAAGAGAATATTTCTCTAACATGGAAATCATATCATTAGGAAGTCAAGCTAATGCAGGTCAGAGAAATAAAGGTTGTGGTGAACTATTAATGTTGAATGAAGCATTAGCAGAACTGAAGGATGAACTTCCTCAATATGATAATATTGCTTATGTAACTGGAAGAAGAATGTGGACTTGTCCTTATTCATTTGAAAGAAGTGCAGCATCTAAAAGTGCGGTTGTCGTACAAAACTGTCACATATATTTTGATGGTGCAGTTAGATGCAATGATAAAGATAATTTTAATGATACATACTTCTCTATGAAGACTGCTGATATGTTAGAGTATGCTCAGTATAGTGCTGATAGATTACAAGAACTTTCTGATAAACATATTTCATCAGAGGTACATCTCTATGAGTTTATTCATGAGAAGAAAGTACAATATGAAATACTTGATTGGCTAGGTATCGTTCGTAATGAATGGGAACGAAGTGGTAAAACTAATGACTTAAGTAACTTTCATATTTGCTAATGGAAAAGAGCACTATCTTTAATATGATGAGTAGTTATAATGACTATTCATATGATAATATTATTCAGACACGTGGATGGTATAGTAACAATCAAGATATCAGATGGCATGCAAATTGTGTAGGTCATTTTGATGATGAAGGTGTTACTGATTTTTATAAGGAAGATGCTTATGCTAAACACACAAGGTATGATTTTTGGATGGAAGTAATTGATCTTTTTAAGAAGAACAATATTAAATCTAATTTGGATATGGGATGTGCTAATAATCATTTCTCTTTCCTATGTAATAAGAATGATATATTTTCTGTAGGTGTAGATCCTAGAGAAGATTGTGTGAGAACATCTGATGCTGTTTTTGAACATCACTATGGTGATCAGAAATATGGATACATTGGAAACTTTAGAACCTTTATAGATTTCTTTGGTTACATTGATCAACCAGTTTTTGAATGTGTTTCAATCTTAAATTTCTTTCATGGAAATGATCATGTTCCTGAGGAGGTTGAACAAATGTTTACTGTTTTGCCAAAAGTTACAAACTGTGCTATATTAAGTGAACCTAAATGGAATCAATTAGGCCTACCTAAGATGACTGAAAAGTATGAGATTTTAGGTACAGTAAATAATGATACAGATCATAATCTTTACAAGTTAAATTAAAATGGAAATTAGAGACACCATGTTACCTGTTCTTCGTCCAGTTGGTGGAGACGAAGAAGTAAATGCTATTAGAGAATCAATTGAAAGTGGTTGGTGGGGTAAAGGCCCTAAGGTTGCTCAGTTTGAAAAAGAGTTTGCTGAGATGGTGGGTGCTAAGTATGCTGTAGCAGTTAATAGTGCTACCAGTGGACAAGACTTAGTTTTGAAAGCACTTGGAATTAAAGATTGTGATATTATTAATCCTACTATATCTTTTATGACTACTGCTGTTGTTCCTTTATGGAATAATTGTACATCTAATATTGTAGATGTAGATCCAGTTACAATGTGTTTAGATCCAGAGGATGTAAGGAAGAGTTTAAAACCTAATACTAAAGCAATCATTGCTGTAAATCAGGCAGGTGTTCCTGCTCCTATAGATGAGATCCGTAAGTTTTATGATGGATTAATTATAGAAGATTGTGCACACAGTTGTTATACAGAAGGTGCAGGTACAAAGGGTGATGTTGCTGTCTGGTCTTTCCAAGCAGTTAAAACAATGCCTTGTGGTGATGGTGGTATGATTACTACAAATGATAAAGAGTTATATGATAAGTTAGTTCCTATGACTTGGTTAGGAATTACCAGTACATATTCTAGAGTTAAAAAGGATGATGGTCTAACAGGAAAGCCTGGCTATTCTTGGGATTATGAAGTAGACCTATTAGGTTATAAGTGTTATATGATTGATCTTCAAGCAGCAATTTGTTTGGAGCAAATGAAGAAGTTGCCTAAGAATTTAGAATGGAGAAGACATGTACAGAAGAGATATAATGAAGAGTTAGGTGATGTTATTCAAGCACCTCCACATAGTGAAACTGTTCAGTATTACTGTGCTAAAGTAGATCCAGAAGTGCGTGATGATCTTATAGATTACCTTGCTGATAAGAAGATACATACTAGTGTGCATTTCAAACCACTCCATTTATATAATGTTGTTAAGGATATGAATCAACGTGATTATCCTGTAGCAAATGTAGAATGGAAAAAACTAATTAGTTTACCATGTCATCCTGGTATGAATGATGAGGATATTGATTATGTTGTATACTGGGTCTTACAATATTTTAAAGACAATGCACCACAACCTGTAGAAGTAGAAAAACCTTGGTGGAGGTTCTGGGAGTAACTATGTATCTAAGCATGTATAAAATTGAGGGATCTGAAAATTTAGATTCCCATTATTGTTTTGGTGATAAAACTGCGTTTCCAAAATTTCAAGAAAAATTAGAAGAGTTTAAATCTCTCTTAGTTGATCTTGTAGATAAGGGTGAGAGTAAAACGTTTTATAAATTCGGTGATGGAGATTATTATTTTTTACAGAAAAAATCTGTTGGGAGTGCAACACCTGGTAAGAGAGCTCTAGGAAAACCTTATGAAGAAATAGATCATGAAGCATTTGTAAGAGGTGCACAACTATGTGATTACTATACTTGTGAAATATATCCAGAGAACATGGCTAATTTCAAAGAAGTAATTGCTAGGAAGATTGATTACCCTGCAGAGTATGGGTATGGTCTAGTTGCTAACAAATGGTTACTACAAACCTTTGCAGGAAAGATAGGTTTACTTGGTGCTAATACTAAATTAAATATTATTGAAAATATTTTAGAAGCAGAACAGTATCAAGATTATTTGGGTATTGAAAAGTTTGAAGACTACATTACTATCCCTCAGAAGTTTGCCTGTGATGATCTTGATGCAACAGAAAAAATGGTTGGCGAACAACTTAAAAATTCTACTTCTAAAATATTCTTAGTTGGTATAGGCCACGTTAAGTCTGGTCTACTACATAGGCTGAAGAAGTATACTGATGCAGTGTTCCTTGATGTAGGATCTTCTATAGATGCTATTGCAGGAATCATTGATGTTAATCGTCCTTACTTTGGTGATTGGACTAACTATCAAATTGATGAAGACCCCATTTATAATGGTGTAGATTATCTTCAGTATAATAGAATCGGTAAAGAAGTTATTCTGGAGAGAATAGAAGAATGAATCTAAAACATAACATAGAGATTACACCTAGAATTGGGTGCTCGAATGTATGTGAGTATTGTCCTCAATCAACTTTAATTAAAAGATATAGAGAGAGAATAGGTGCTGATAAAGATACTATCATGACCTTAGAGACATTTAAAAAATGTCTTAGTACTATACCATTACATGTTGGATTAAATTTTACTGGATATGTGGAACCATTCCTTGCTCCAGATACTGCTGATATGATATTACATGCTGCTGAAAGGGGGTATAGTATTCTTTTAAATACAACTTTAGTTGGATTAAAAAAAGAAGATTGGATGAAAATTAAAGATATTAATTATAGAGAATTACATATACACTTACCTTCATGTTCATTTGATGAAATGATTGGAGTGAAGATTCCAGTAGAAACATATGAGCACGAAGGAAGAAAGATTAAGGCTCTTAGTGAAGAATATTATGATATGTTGAATTTCCTTATACAGAATCCTGGTAATGGATGGGGTCAATATAAACTTGACTTCCATTGTCTAGGAGATCTTCATCCAGAACTTGCTGACTTAACAAATCATTTCTATGTTGGTATACGTCAAGTTAATAGTAGAGCAATGAATATATTATTAGAGAAAAAAGATAAGGTTCCACCTGAGGAAAATATTAGAGGTAACTGTTCTAGAGTATATCAGAATGTTTTATTACCTGATGGATCATTATCTCTTTGTTGTCAAGACTATGGACTTGATGAAGTCTTAGGTAATCTTGTAGAGAATACTTGGGATGAATATGAAGCTTCTGAAACTGTAAAAAGAATTAGAAAAGAAGGAGCCGATCTTTGCGATTACTGTGAAGAAGGACTTACNTATACTGATACCGCTAGTTGGCAACAATGGCGAAGACCCTCACAACTATACTAAATTATGACTGCTACTTTAGTTACTGCCCTCTATGATATTCAAAGAGAGGATGAAGAAAAAGGAGATGGAAGAAAATGGGAAGAGTATATCAATTGGTTTGCAAATACTCTACGCATACCTTCACCCATGGTTGTCTATGTAGATCCTTCTTCAAAGAAATTTGTTGAAGAGTTTAGAGCAGATAGACCTACTAAAATTATAACTCATGAGATAGATGAAATACCTTACTTCTATCTGTATNANAAAGTAAATAAGATTCTCAACTCAAAAAAATATAAGGATAAGATTGATGATCCACAGAGATTAGAATGTAGGAATCCTCTATATCCTCTTGTAATTTTTTCTAAGTTTCAATGGGTTAAAAGAGCTATCGAAGAAGATCATTTTAATACAGATGTTTTTCTATGGATGGATGCAGGGTTGTCTAGGTTATTTTATGAAACTGATTTAGATAAACCATACCCATCTCCACAAGGACTAGCAGCAATAAATGCTAATCCAGATAAAGCAATCATTCAAACATCAATGTCTTATTATCCTGATTTAGTTTATGCTGATAGTTGTGGTGAAGATTATCTTTGGGATAATAGAAGTTGGGTTATGGCTGGACTATGGGGTGGTTATAAAGAACCAATGCTAAAATTTGCTGAACTAATCCATGATGTATTTGAAAATAAAATGGTTGGTAATAATTTAGTTAACAATGAACAGATTGCTATGGCTTATGTGTATAAAAATAATCCCGAACTCTTTTTACCATTTGAAAATCATGCTAACATGCAT
>FUFK010043097.1_pt1 | contig 10772 bp, 19 predicted proteins | sample 1021851 | NCBI WGS metagenome assembly FUFK01 (sample SAMEA51879418, study PRJEB19060) | metagenome
ATGAAAAAAATATGGCACTATATATACATAAAGATAATAAGTTTGAAAGTAAGAAATTAGACAATAAGAGTATAGATAAAGACTTAGAGAGAAAAGAACAAAAAGAAAAAATTAATAAAAAAGAAAAACAAGAAAAGAATATACCAGATGATTTAAAACACTTACAAACTCTTATAGATGATTTCTGGAAGGTTAAGAAAGGTAGTAAATCAATACAGGCTTGGAAATTACAATTAACAGAATATAGAAAGTTTATAGATAAGTATGGTGAACAGATATTAAGAGATCAGTTAGAAGCAGGGATACTTGCAGGGACTTGGAAAGGGTTAAAACTAAGCCATTATGAAGAACAGATTAAACGTGTAAAAAGGTTTGATAAAGAACCAGAAAAAGAAGTTATACACCCTGCACAGAAGGTTGTACAGTTTGATGAAATGGGGAACTTAATCTAATGGATAGTTTATTTGGTGGTGCTGCAAAAAAAACACTACGCATGATGGTAAAAAAAGGTCTTATTAAAGTAGAAGATTTAAATACACCTCCTTCTGGTTGGTTTATTGCAATGGGTTATGACAGGGAAAACAAAACAGGAAAATGGAAAAGATTAACACGTACAAAATGTGGTTCCAGACCGTCATTACCTGTACATAAACTGCCAAAATATAGAAATAGTCTTACAGGTAAAATAACTTTTGATCCTGTGGAATATGAAAAACAAAATTAAAGATATTCTTGTACAAGATCCATTTGTAGAGTTTTATCCAGAACCCCATAAATACTACGACTTAAAGCGTAAGTGTTATGTAGCCAGATCTGTTAGTGATGTTGTTAGAACATCTAATTTTGTTAGTAAAAATATGGAACAGGCTGCAATACGTGGTACAGCAATACATGAGGCTGCACAGATATGGTGTGAAACAAAAGATAAGACATTAGCATTAGCGTATGCAAAGGAATATAAACAATGGGTAGAACATTTAATTAATTATCGTATGTGGGATACATGGGATTGTGTTGCTAATGAATTACGTATGGTAGATAGAAAAAGAGATATAGCAGGTAGTTTAGATGCAGTATTACAACATAAGGAAACAGGTGTTTTATGTTTAGCTGATTTTAAAACACAAATTAAATACAGAAAGAAAAACCATAGGTTACAGATAGGTGGTTATGTATCGCTGTTAAATCAAAACTATCCATCTATAACTTTGTTTACTTGTAGGGTTATTTATATAACACCAGATGGTATAAAAACCCAAGAATATAACCCTGCTGAATGTATGTTTGATTATAAACAGGCCAGAAGTTTATATTTTAAAAAAGCTACTTAATTTTATGTGTGTGTTCAACATTAGGTGGTGTTATAAGTTCTACATCTGCACATATTTTTGCCATTTCAGTACCTTCCTTAAACCTTATACCCTGTTTTAGATTATCTATACAGGTCTTTGCTCTACTCATTTCAAAGTTTAAACGCTTTGCAGCTAATGAAGCCTCATATAGTTCATTTTGTTTTTTCATTGCTTTCCTACATTCTTTTATAGCTGTTCTATCTAGCGGTATAGAAAAAGTAGCAGTTATACCACCATTAACAGATACATTAGATTGTTTTTGTCCTGTTCTGACTTTTTCAAAATATAATATTTCGCCTCTATAACCTTCATCTACATCCCCATCACCTATAGGCTGGTTTTCATCATCAAAATCACCTTCTATATCTTTTCTGCTATAAACAGGTCTATCATAATGCGTTTCATATGGTGTAGCAAAACCGTAAGTAGTAGAAACAAAAGGTGATATGTTTAAAGTTGCACCCTGACAAGTAATTGTATTCATTTGGTATTGAAACTGCCTAGAAGGGACTACTTGTACAGCTTGATTTACAACACTACCAGACGAATTTGATGTTGTATTGACAGAATTGGCAAAAACAGGATTATTAAATATAAGCAGCAACAACAAATATTTCTTCATTGACTAAACGTACTGGTTGTATCAGTTATATTTTCTATTTGCGTAGTGCGCTGTATATGAGTGTAATTTGTAATTCCTGGTGTTTCCAACGTTTCGTAATACATAAAACTTTCACCTTGATTAACTATAGAAAAGGTTGGCTTATTATCTAAGTTAGGTGAAACATATGTAGTACCTGTACCTTGTATTGTCGTATCTAATTTAGTCCAACCAGCAGGAGCTACATTACCTGTAGAACTTTCTACATTTTCACCGCCTATTGTCAGTTGGTATCCATTGCGTATATCAAAACTCTTTATATCTTCAATTGTAGTGGACTTGGTCTCTGACCTTTGAATTAATACCCCTTGCTGAAAATTAGGAATCACACTTTGAGAATATACAGGTACGCTAAAAAAACTAAACAGCAATACAAACCTATACATAGCTGTTGCTAGTCAACTATTAATGTAGATGTAACTTGTCCTAATGCTTCTGTATTGTGTCCACCTGCTGTAAGTGTTATTGCCCCTGCTGAAGTAATCGTACCTGCTAAATCCCCTGCTGTACCACCTGCAATACTGACAACATTATCTGAAAAATTAGGAGCAGCACCAGTAGTTACTGCTGAACCAGGTATAGCATCTGCTTGATTAAATGACTGTGAAAAGCTAAAACTGTTACCTGCTGTTTTTTGCGTGGCTTCTAATGCTGGTATTGAACCAACACCACTAGATATTGTTAATGCGCCTATACCATCTGAAACAGCACTACCTCCTGTAGGTGTATAAGTTGTGTCTACACCAGAACCGCTAACGCTATAACTATTACCTAGTCTTGTAGAAGAAGTAGATGACCCTCCTACAGTTAATTTTGTTGAACTAGTAATACTGTGACTTAAATCTGCTAGTACAGGTGTAGAGGTTGTCAAAAGCAGTAAAGCAAATAACTTTTTCATATAAGTTTTATTTATTAGACCTATTATCACTTATTTTAGGGTTATTACTGTTATTTTGACCACTTTTCTTGTTTCCTACTGAAATACCATAGCTACCTAAAACACCAGAAACTAAACCTGCTGTAAATGCTCCATCAATTCTTACCTTGCCCATGTATCCTAATGTCATCATTGATAAAGACCAGGTAAGTATTAAAAATCTTATAACGTGACCAAACAAATCACCCCACTCTATACCTTCTTTTTCTTTTTCTTCCATGTTAAAACATGATATATACTATAACTATAGACACAAAAGGTTAAGAATGGTTGAAGTAGCAGCAGCAGTAGGTGGGGCAATGCTTACAGCCTGTTTTGTATCTGTAGGTTCTGTATCTTATAGAGGTAGACAATCTAGGGATGATCTTGTGCGTAATACAACAGCGATAGAATTATTAACAACAAAAATAGATGATATGCATGATGATATGAAAGAGGTATTTCACAGGCTAAAAGAAGTAGAGTTAGCTGTTGCAGAGATTAAGCCTAGAAGGTAAAAAGGCCACCCTGCTTTGCAATGGGGATTAGGTAGCCTAGATGACCTATTCCAATTTAACGTTTAGAATATGTTTGTAAAGCAAAACAATCTTATGTACAAAGTCTTAAAGCTAATAATTTTACGCTTCCTTTCAAATACTCATGCGAAAAGGTTGGTAATTCAAATTTTAAGGTCATTCGTTAAGCAAAGTTCAAATACTGTTGACGATAAGTTAGTTGATCTCCTTGAGCAAAATTTATTTCCTAAATTAAATTAATTAGTCAGGAGATAGATCAAGTCCAACGCTTGCCCTGTCTTTCCTATGTGTTGCTATAGGTGTTGTATAACTTTCAAATTAGGAAATCTCACAAACCTAACTATCAGGCTTCCCGACTAAAATGTTATACCTCCTTAGAATACTTACCTTTTTCTATTAGCCAATCAAATTTATTAATATCTGATTTACAGTTTTGGCATCTTTTTACTGCCCATGATAAATGTCCTGTTCTTGAGATTGTCTTGCAGTTGGGGCAAGCTATTAATGCCCCTGCATATTTTTTACATCTAGAAAAACGTGTAATAGGTACAAATTTATTCATTATTTGTTTACCTCCTTACAAGCTAATTCTATACCTGCATTACAATCTGTTACTGTCATGTCATATAGAGTGGAATCGAGGGCTGTATAAAACAACCCTGACGCTGCTAACATCATTAGAAAGTTAGACATTTGGAAAACCTCTCGGTGTTGTGTACTTTTTAAATATATATCTAGGGTATACCCCTGTCAAGTTATTTAGCTATTAATCTTGCAAATTGCTCAATAGTCATAACAACACGCCAATTATCACCCTCTGCACATCCTGGTCTTTTATTAAACCTGACCATAGTAATAGCGTGTTTAGCATTAGCGTTGATTCTTTGCTGTTCTGCTTCTCTAGGCTTTCTAAGTACTGCATCACTTTTATTTTTAAGGTCGCACACCTGCACAATAGTTTCAGGGATACCAACTAAATCTCCTTTATCTTTATCCTGACCTGCACCAAATCTACGTTCAACTGTATGGCCTGTAGCTGCTGTTAGATAAATACAGGCTTCTCTTTCTGCCCTATCGCCTTTGTTTTTCTGTGGGTTCATTTTTCTAAATCATGTATTTTTTTCTTTANNGCATCATATTGCACTACATATTCCTTTGTTTTAAATTCTGATTCATGNGTAAACATAAANCNNTCGTTNANNTCACCTAANTGTTTATATAAATCNTCTATNANNTNTAANTTCTTTTCTCTAAATTCTTTACTAAGTGCATCTTCTTCTTTTGGCTGTTTAGTCCAATCAGCTACTAAAGTAAGTAACTCTTTTATGCGTTTAAACGCCTGTTCTACACGTTCTGNTGTTTTCATCTNATTGCCCATGTATATGTAGTTTCNTTTTTCTTTGCAATGCCTTCTTCCCTTTCATNTTGNTCCTTAGATTCTATAGCATCTGTCATTTCTTGCTTATACTGTTCTAATTCATCACTNTAAGACCATTTCTCAGGTTTACGCCTTCTTTCTGCTTTAACACCTTCTATAGAAAATGTAGACATTATAAGACCTTCGTTAAAATAATCCTCTAATATTGTTTTTCTAGCATCTATCTGTTCTTGGCAAGCTTTCTTTTTATTTTGCCAATCTTTTAATTGTTTTAAAAGTTGTTCTGGTTGTGGTTTCATATTTAAAGAGTAAATTCACTATAAGTATTTGGTTCCCAATCATCAGGTAAATGGTAAAGCCATTCAAGAAACATTCTTGCAGCGTTCATTACTTGACGGTCATCAAACTTAGCCAGCCATTCTTCCCTTTCTATTGCCTCTAGTTCTTCTTCAAAACTCATAGCCTTAAATAATAAACAACAATAGCTTTTCTATAGTATGGGGTATACCCCTACATTATGCAAGCCTTATTTTAATATTAGCTGCTTTTTCTTAATTTACTTTTNATAGGCTTTTTACCTTCAAACTTTGTACCNTTTTTACCTATTAACTTTTTAANTCTATTTATTAATTGTTTAAACAATGGCTTAAGTATCCTATTTAACAAAGGTGTTAATGTAGCTGCGGTTGTAGCTACTACGGTTATTGCAAATGTGGTAGATACTGTATTTAATGAAGGCAGGTATTTTTCAACTGCGGTAGTAGGAACCCATTCAATAACACATTCTTTAGTTTCTTCTATATATTTATANCCTGATANCTTTTCTGTACCTTTTGCATTTAAATCACCAATTCTAGGATTATTTTTTTTGGGGTCTGGACATTCTACTTTATCTTCTTCTGGTATCTTTGGTACTTCTGGTTGCTCTACATCTGTCTCAGGTGTATCTACGTTAGTAGGTGGTTTTGATTCTTCTACCAGTAATATCTTTTTTTTGTCATATTGAATAGGTACATAATAAGGCAATGGACATATTGTTTTATTTCCAGCAGGGTCATCTATAAATAATTGGTTATTCTTTGTACCATCATCTCTAAGGGTTACACAAGGCATTGTAAGAGCAGGTGGTAATGTTCTTGTTATATGTTTTGTATTAGGTAAAGATTGTTCTACAGGTATGTTTATTATTGGTATGCGTGGTATTGCTGAACTAGGTATTGTGTTTATTTCTGGCATTAAAGACTAAGTGTTTTCTTAGGTTTAGTTGGTAATGCAGGTTGTGTAAATTTAGGTAATTCTTTATTTATTAAATTAGGCATATTACCTTTTAATTCATCCATTATTTGTTTTTTTATTTTTTCTTGGCCTTCTGGACTTGTAATGTATTTATAACCAAAGTATGCTGAACCTATAGCACCTATTGTTAATAGGAATGTTAAACAAGCTAATCCATTTATTATTTTTTGCATGGTTAAAAAAGCAATACTAAAGGCTATTAGTCATAGTCTAATTATATCAATGCTTATAATAATTCCAACTGTTACACCTTTATGGTTAATTACCTCTTATATGACTACCAAGGTACACCAGAAGTCTTAGTAGGTGTTTTGGATTCTGTTATCTGTGCAGCAATACTTGTTTCTATAGCTGTTACTTCATCAGAACCTAGTGCAGCTTTAGCCCATGCAATCGCATTTGCTTTTGTTATATCAGCATAAGCAGTAAAAGATCCAGAATCAGCTTCAGATAGCCCTACAGAACCATAAGCAGAACCACTATGAACTACAGCAGAATCGCCAGAACCTACAGTTTCAGAATCGCTTGCAGTCCAGTGAACACAAGTGACTACATCAGATAAAGAACCTACAGTTTTTGTTGCATCTAAAGAAACAACATTCCAAGTAACAGCCATAATAATAAATGTTTAGTTTTATTTTACTTTGATTCTACTGTCTCTACAACATCACTAAGCTTTTCTAACTGTTTTAAAGCACCCTGATCTTCCATTATTGGTTGCATTAACTGTTGTGCTTCTGCTTGCTTTTCTTGTATATCTTTTTGAAGCATTTGTAATTTTGCAATATTTAAATCAAGACGAGTTTTTGTTTCGTCGTATAGTTCTTGTGGTGTTGCCATAAGTTTTTTATAAGTAACTCAATTTTACTAAGCAGCTTCTAATGCTGCAACTATACACTTTTCAAAGGTTCAACAATTACTTTACCATTTTCATCTGTCCATTCAGTATCATACATATGTTGGTCATGTCGTTCACCAACTACCATCCATGAAATAGTATCTGTACAAGTATTATCTTCTGCTGTAATGGTTAATGTATTTCCAGATACAGAACCCTTAACTGAAGTCCAACCTGTTTCATTAGACGTAAAGCATTGAACATCTGTATTTAATAAAACGAATGTGCCGTCTGTCATGCCTGATACTGTGTCTACATTAACTGTTGCACTTCCATCAACTAAATCTACTTTACCTCTATAAATATTATTTGCTTGGGGTGCTTCTACAAACGAATGAACTAAGTGATGAGTGTTTGTTTTTTCTGGTAAAGGATGGTCAATTTTAAATGAACCTGAACTTTTAGATAGAGAACCATTGACATCAAGTGTACTACTAGGACTCGTAGTACCTATACCTATGTTTCCAGACGAATCTATACGCATGCGTTCTAAGCCACCATTTAAAATTTTTATATTTTTACCGCTTTCTTGATGTGAAATCATCATTTCTTCGTTACCATCTAATCCAACTAATATTCCATCAGATGCAGTTTCGCCTGTATCATCATTTGTAAAATGAATTAAAGCATTGTTATTGTTTGGTGAATGTAAAGATAATTCTCTTGTGGGAACTTGATTTATACCTACGTTTCCAGACGAATCTATACGCATTGCTTCGGTTGTATCACCTGTCACGATTGCCAAATCTGATGCGTTATTTCCTTTATTTATAGAAACTATACGACAACCACCTGTATTTGAAGCTTGATTTCTAAATAAAAGTTGAGCAAAGGAATTAGTTGTAGTGCTATTATTTCTTATGCAAAGAGTTGACCCTACATCACGTTGATGGCTTGCTTGTGAGGAATCATAAGTTGTATTTTCTGATCGTATAATATCAATCGCAGCATCAGGACTTGATGTACCAATTCCAACATTCCCAGACTCGTCTAGGTGCATACTTTCAGAACTATTAGAACCTAAAACTAAATGATTTTGATTATGGTCATATTGAATAAATCCAGCATATTCAGCAGTACCAGAAGTACTATCAGAAAATAATAAACTCCCAACTGAACTGCTGTCTGTTCTTACTGTGATACCACCATTACCAGATGGCGTATTAATTGTAAAATCATCTGCTATTGTACTGCCTTCCGTAGTAGTTCCTAAAAGCAACCTTCCAGACGAATCTATACGCATACGTTCTGGTTGAGAAGATCCAGTATGAAATGATAAGGCACTGCTACCATTAACTTGTTGTATTTTACTTCCATTTGCAGAAGTATCATTAAAGAAAAGTGTCCCTGCGGTTGCACCAGAACCAACACCTCCTACGTATACCGTCCCTGATGAGTCAATGCGCAATCTTTCAGTAGGAGAGGCAGCACCATCAGCAGTTGTTAGAAATGTTAATCGACATGGCATATCATTACTTCCAGCTGTGCCATCTACAGTGGCGTTGATAGCAGCCCCTTGAGTAACTAAATCAGTGCCATCTGCACCTGCAAAATGTATTTGCCCTAACAAATCTCCGTTTTGAACGACTGTTGTTCCACCATTTGATGCACTTCTTGATTTACCTAAAGATATTATTGCGGGTGAATCATTAGCTGAATTTCTTATGATTGAAAGACCACTTGAAGCATCTGTTGATTCAATTTCAAATATTCTGCTTGTATTTCCACCTACAGCCCTTGAGCTACTATGCCCTATTATAATTCGATCATTTCCAGCATCTAAATAAAATAAATTTGCTTCTGTATCGCCTTCAATTCTAAAATCAACATCCGCACCACTTTCATTAAATATTGTTGTAGCTCCTAGTTCCATTCTTTCGACACCGCCAGTAGCAACATTGAAAGTATCAGCAGCAGAACTATATATTCCTGTATCTAAATCATCTCTAAAAGCAAGTGCTGGTGCAGAGTTTGTGCCATCTTCAAGCGTTAACGTGCCATCAAGTTGTAAAAGTTCTACCCAATCATTATTTGCTGAGTTTCTTATTTTTAATGTTCCGCTTGTAGTATCAGCCCACCACATATAGGCTGCTGTGGTACTAGGAGCAGAAGAACTGCTGTTATTTGTTAATATTGCCTGTAATACGAGGTTTATATCAGCCCTGACGTTAGCTCCAGTGGAGTTATCTATGACGTAATCGTGTGTTGCCATTACCTAATCCAATTTTTTATCTAAGTATATCCTAATCTAAAACTAACTACCACGCCCAAAACCTGTTGCAGCATATTTGAAATTTCTATCAACATGACTAGATCCATTCTTTACGTCAATATCAAAACCGCTTCCAGTAATATTTGATAAAGCAAAGAAGTCCCCTGACTGTGCATTTTCTATTGTTATACCAATTGATGGCAATACAGAATTTGCTGCAATGCTAGTTCCAGATTGGCCTGTAAAGAAGGTATTGGTAAAGGATACTGACTTGGTGGAAGTGCCAGAGGAAAACAAACCATTTGTAGCCCCTGCATTACCAAGACTTGTTTCTGTTCTACTTTCCAGTTGTGCTGTATATCCTAGCTGATCTATTTCTATAGATTGTGCTGGGTCGTCTGTATCCATATCGCATCTAAATTTGAATCCTCTTGCAACAAATGTTCCATTTACAAAAGGATTAAATTGACTAAAGTTTGCTCCATAAGTACAAGATGTTCCACTTGATATTGTTGCACTTGTAGCAGAGGTAACTGTGAATGTGCTTGAACTTGGGACAGAAACAATTTGATAATTTCCATCAGTTGCACTGCCAGCAGTAAAATCTATTACAACAAAATCACCAACAGAATATCCATGCGAACTTTTTGTAATTGTTATGGTTGTACCACTCTGTTCGTAAGTGGCTGAAACTGATAAGTCAGGGTCAAGATCAGTAGTGGCAACTAATAAAGATGCCCCGACATTAAAGGCAGTTGCACCGTCAAAATCAGTCCATGTATCAATATTTGCTGATCTTTTATCTATCAGATCATTAGGGTAAAAACCCTGCGATACGATATGTCTTCTTAATCTCAAAGGTTGTTTACCACCTAGATCAAGTGTATTTGCAAAACTATAATTACCTCCTGTTATATCTACAGCACCCAAAAAGTCAAAATCAGCCATTGAATCAAAATCAGCTACATCATCTAATGTCACCAAAGAAGCAAGCACCAATCCATTTACATCATCACTAAAAAAACAATCAACTTTTGTTCCAGCAAAAGGTGGTGAATCTGTATCTTCCCTATCTTCTAAAACAGTAAGTTTTGGTAAAGGGTCAGGGCTATTTACAATTATTGATGTTTCACCAGAACTTAACCGACCACCATCATCTTTAAATTTTAAAATATACTCCCCAGAAACAATATTTGGAACAATCGACTCGCTGACATTACCTGAAAGGGCTGGTATTACATCAACCGCATTTGTAAAAGTTCCAGTTCCATCAGTGAGGTTTGATGATCTGACTACAACGTTGCCTCCATGAACTACATCAACATCAGTTGATTGATCAAAACGCAATCTCACAAATTGATCTGATATTGGTTCTATTCGTAAATTTTGAACATCAGATGGTAATGCAGTTTTCCCTAAAGCGATAAAAGTAGTTTTTGATGGTTCCGCACTTGGTTTATCTAAAGCATTAAAGCTGAATACTCTTAATTCATAAGTACCTTTTTGACTATTTTCTATATCAA
>FUFK010043570.1_pt1 | contig 10772 bp, 19 predicted proteins | sample 1021851 | NCBI WGS metagenome assembly FUFK01 (sample SAMEA51879418, study PRJEB19060) | metagenome
TTGAATGATGATGAAATAGCTGTGTGGTCTACACTACCAGATGATGGTGTTTGTGATCCAACTGCTTGCCCTATGAATACAACATAAGCTGCATCAGAGCTTTGTAAAACATTTGAACCAGTTGATAGTGTTGTGCCAGTTGCAGAATAATCTACGTCTGGTTTTTGTACAACGTTGTTTACAACAAATCTTATTTCTGACGAATTTGCTACAGGTGCGTTTAATGAAAAACTAGTAGCAGAACCATCCCCAGTGATAGTCTGGGTGGACATGGATTTAAATTGATCTGATGTTGCTGGACCTGTGTAACCCATGATACCTCCTACGTACTNATACTATCTATAAATGATACCCAAACATCAGCTGAACTTGCTGTATCTGATTTAATTTTTAATACATCACCATTTAAGATGTTTACTTTTGAGCCATCTTGTATGAGCTCATAACCTGATCCTTGTGGTATACTTAAGTTTTTAGCAATGTGATAATCATTACCACCACTAGAAATATATACATCAACTTGAATAGTTGCCGCTAAAACGTTTGTCACACGAATACCAATTAGTGCGTCGTCTGAGTTTGATGTTACTAAAGAAACCGCACTTGTCCCTACGTTTCTTGCAAATGCTCTTTCAAAATCTTGTGCCATAGTAAATCCTTATATCAAAGCGCCACGGACATTGCAATTACAAAGCCTTGTGTTACGCCTCCTGTTATTGTTAAAGCACCACTACTAGAGAGTGTTGCATCTCCAGAAACAGCTACTTCTTCATAGCTGGTGCCGTCACCAACTAATATTTTACCAGATGTATTATCTGGCATTTTAAGTTTTGAGTTAAGAGTCAAATCGCCGTTNACACTATTAGACACGTTAACAGCATGNTTACCCATGTATCCATGAGAAGAACATTGATAATACAATATATTTGGTGTGTTAGCATCCACTGCTATTTGAACATAATCTCCTGAACTACCTCCAGAACCACTAGTCGTTACACCTGTTGTGTATGCATTATTTTTAGCAGCATCTAAATAAAAACGTAAAGGGTGTCCTGAGTTACTATTATCTGATGTGTCAAACTTGTAGTAATATTTAGCATTAGGATCAGCACCAGCAAAACGTAAAGCTGGAGCTTCAAGTCCATCTAAAAAGTATGCATTACTACTAGAACTTCCTCCTGCTGGATAAGGATGATTACTTGTTTTAGAACCTACTTTAACAGTAATTATTTTAGGTGCACTTGACGATCCATACTCTTGTGGAAATGGCAAACCAACTTTGGAGGCTGGCATCGTACAAAATACATCTTTTGTTCCTGCAGTAAAGTTTACAGCCGCATCACTATTTGAACTGTTAATAATATAAGTTCTAGTTAATGCGTCACCATCAGAATCTAATGTACCAAAACCAACTTCAAACTCTGCTGAGCTTTGATGAGCAATTGCATAGTACGTGGTATTACNACCACCTATACCAGNNGCAAAAGTTTCAAAACCAGCAGTGGCACTACCAAGTGCAAATACACCTGTGCCTTGTGTGGTCGAGGTAACCTTAACTCGATCGTTTAGGATAAAAGCCATTTAGCTTCTCCTATGCAATTCTTATAATAGCGCTACTTGTGTCGGCAGTTGGAAACTGAATAGTAAATGTACCGTTACTTGCAGTAAAGTCACCACCAAACGCTAGTATACAAACAGCGTCAGTAGTTCCTGANCCACCTGCTGTAGTAGTGTTATAAATCATAGCTCCATTAGCTGTAAAACTTGCTGATGTAAATTGAGCGTCTGCAAAGTCAACAAATGCTGTTGAAGCTCCAGATGAACTTGTAACACCGTTGTTTGTTAATGCTTTTCCACCTGCAGTATACGCAGATCCTGAAGTATTAGTTATTTCGTTTGATGTACTATAATCAGTAGTTGATGCACCCAAGGAAGCTGATGAAGTGAACAAAGCTATCTTGAATGTATGACCACTACCAGACGAAAAGTTATGCTTACCTTCTAAAAGTTCCCCTTTAAAGGTATTGCATATTGCTGAGTTAATTGCCATTTTGTATCTCCTTTATGGTTGTTTTGAGTCTAGAGGAAAACGAATTACACCATCATAGTGTTCATCACGTCTTCTTCTGCCTTGTTGTTCAATTTGCAAGCCTTGTAATGCTTGTTGATAGCCTTGTTCATAATATTGAAGCATGTTGTCTGGACCCTTAAGAAACCTAAATGCCTCTACAAGACAGGCATAAAGTAAGACTTTTGGTGCGTTTGTGCTCACCCATGTTGTAGTGTTTGAGCTTGACAACCCGTCTTCTTGCTTGTTCAAAGCTAATTCTATATTATATGCAGAATTTGGTGTAGGCGCAAGGTATATTGTGTCTTGATCCCACATTGCATAGTATTTCGGTTGTGCCTCCGTGTTACGATTTGGCCAATATTCATTCATAAAGGTTATGTCTTTTTGATAAAGATAATATCTTACTGGATTTGCAGAATCATATATTTGGGCCGACCTAATAAAAGCCAATTGTCCCAAGTTTGCACCAGGTAAAGATACAAAGGGCACACCTTGTGTTAAAGTTGCATATTGATAAGATCTAAATATATCTAAATCAACATCTCTAAATATTCTTTTTTCACCATGTTCAATAAAATCATTGACTATTGTGTCAGTCAATACTGTGCTATCAGTTTCGGTGTAATCTCTTATTTGTGTAACTAATTCTGAATATGTCGTCATGATATCACCACACTTACAGCTCCTAAGTTCATAACAGCCAATGTATCTTTATTTTCTGTTACAGGTTGCATACCTGTTGATAGAAAAATATTACCTTGTGTTATAACAAATTGCAACGGAACAGTTGCATCTGCTATTTGTGATTTTGCATTTTGTAATGATTGTGCATCGGTAGGATGATATTTAGGATCTAATTGTGGATGTTTAGCTTCAAATTCACTTGTGTGAACTGTAGATCCATTCCATTCTTTAACCATTTCATTGTATGGAAAAGCCATACCAGATCTATCCGATATTCTTTTTGCAAATTTGCCAGTGGCGTATCTAGCCATTAGTATCCACCACCAGTAGGGAAATAACTCTGAGGTGTAAGAAATACACTTGTTCTTTCTCCGTCTTCATCTGCTGCTCTTTTAAATTCATCTTCGTATAAAAGTTTTAATGCTTGCATTCTTTCTGGCGCTTTTTTCATTGATATGTAATAAGCTAATCCAGCAGTCATACATGGAAGAAAACGAAACGGAATCTCAGCATTATTTGTGTAATCGCCCGCATCCTTCATACGAAGAAGAGCATAATACTTTAGAGTGTAAGTTGTATCAGCTGCAGGATATAGATATAATCTTGGGTTTATCGTACGCTCAAAATAGTATTGAGTTGGTCTTCCGCTGGTTGTTTTGACAGTGTAGTTTAAATACGTAGATCTGCTAATTGGTGTAGCAGAATAATCATTATTACTACTGTCTCTAATTACAACATCAGTAATATCAATTATTTGTTGTGCAGCGTCAGCTCCAGAGCCAAATAAATTTGTACCAGTTAAACTAGTTGTATCTGCAGCAATAGATTTTTCCTGTAGTTGTATTGTCCAAAGATTTAAACCTCTGTTTGCCCATTCGGCAAGCATAAGGTTAAGAGAACGTTTTGCAGTCTGCAAATCATTACCAGAACGAATTTGCAAACCACAACGTTCAAATGCTTCTTGACATATTTGATCTATTGTTAGATCAAAACTAGCAGTAGATGCATAAGTTGGCATTACTTACCTTTTGCTCTTTTGTTTATAAGCTTGCCAGCCCTTTTTAAGTCATCACTTGTGATTCTACCAGAGGGTTTCATTGTTCTTGCCATTTTTAATTTTGCTTTTTGACTAATTAATTGATCTCTAGTAATTCTAGCTTTTGGAGCGCCGCCTTTTTTCATAGCTTGTTTTTTCTTACCAGCCATTCCGCCGCCCATCATACCCATAGCCATTTTTTTCTTTGGTTTGATAGCTCCGCCTCCTGCTAATTCCATCATGCCGCCGCCTCTTTTTTTAAGCATGCCGCCGCCTCGTTTCTTTACTGCTTTCTTCTTACCTTTAACTTTGCCACCACGTTTCATGGCCATTTTCTTTTTACCCATCATATTGACCTCCGAATATTCGTTTATAGGTTTTAGCTCTAGATACCACAACGTCTTGATAGTATCCTTTTGGCCATTTATCGTAATAACCAGCCTTGTGTAGTTTATCAGAAGCTTCCTGTAATTGCGAGAACTTTTGTGCCAGCATCATTGAGTAGTCCAAAGCATCCTCTATAATAGGGGCGCTCCCATTTGGAGTGACAAGAAACTCTTGCTCCTCCTCGTTTGCTGGGTTGTGGGGATGAAAACCCATAAAAAATATATCCTTTTTATTATACCAATCATTGTACGCATCAATAATATCCTGAAACTGTTCTAATGAATAATTAAAATATGGATCACAAAATATCAATAGCTCATGTACAGAAAAATCTAATTGTCTAATATGAGCATTAAGTTCAGACTTGTACCATTTGTGCTTTCTTTTGACTTCAACAACTACCTTATTATCAGCCCATGTTTTCTTTGCAAAAGGACATGCTGGATATCCTCCTAAATGTTGATTTGGAACTTCTAAAAAAAGTTCAGACCATTTACGTACGTCTTTTTTTACGTCCTCTTCTAATGGCATCTTTCCCCCTTTTAAATATGTTTGCAACTTGAGACTTGCCCATTACTTTAGCTCTTTGCTCACCGACTGTTAGTATTTGAATTTTTCTAGCAAAAGGCTTATTGACTTTTTTAACTTTTGCCACCGTATTCCTAGCGTCAGTAGGAGTAGCAAACTTGATAGACACAGTATCACGTGGATTTTCATCGGTATAGAGCCTTCGTCCACTCCCTTTTGGTTTTTTTCCTGTACCAACTTTTGGATCTTTTTTAGAAGACACCTTTAAAATTAAAACCTCTCTGTGCTACACCAGCTCGTCTTTGATTAGATATCAGACCACCACTAGCAGCAAAAGTTTTTACGTTAGTGGGTTTACCACCCACCCCTTGTGCTTTACTTCTTTTTCTTTTGACCGCAGATCTTCTTTGCCCCTCGGTCATTCTGTTTGCTTTAGCAAGCGGCACACATTTTGGATACTTTCTTTTAGCATCCTTTTTTTGTTTTGATCTTCCGCATTTAGCAAAAGACCCGTCTTTCTTTTTACTACCTATGTCTACCCATTTCTGAGCAAACCATTTTTTTAAACCACTAGCCATTAGCTATATTGAGTTGTTTTTCTTTTACCTTGCATGACAGCACCACAAGCTCTTGCTATACCGCCTTTATTCATAGCTGATACTTTTTTTCGTTGTTGTGATACTTTATTAAAATCAATCACACCGCCCATAGCTTTTGGTTTCGGTCCTTTAAAATCTTTTCTTTTTGTGCCACTTGGATCTTTAATTTTTCCTGCACAAATTTTTGATGCGTATGCATTAGCATAAGCACTAGGATAAACCTTAAATTTACGCTTTGCTGCGGCTTTACCTCTTGGACATAATTTGGTCATCCTTGCCCCCTGTATTTGACATATTGACGTCTTTTGTTTTTGTTCTTTNGCCTACTGCGTGAAGAACGCCCTATACTAGTTCTTTTTTTAACTGGTGTAAAGTATTCGTTGCTAGGTGTTTTAGCCATACTACATTTGTGATAAAGGATTTTCTAATGCGAGTTTTATTCTCTTTTCTACCTTTTCTTCTAGTTCAGTCATGGCTGATTCCAACTTATCCTTTAATCGTGCCATGTCATCCTGAATGTCCTTCGTGGTNTNTCTTAACTCCTGGTTGGTTTCTCTCGAATCTTCTTTAACTAATTGTTCTACATCATTCACTATTTTTTCTACACGTCTCACATCCTGTCGTAGGTCATTTTTAAGTTCGTTTGCAACATCAGATACTAGTCTTATTTCAGACATAATCATCTCCATTTCCTGCATAATCATTTCAACTTCTGTTTGTATGAGATCTGTTTTGCTTTTCATCTCCTCTTTTGTAAGAGCTATCTCTTTGTCNAAGCCAGATAGNTCAGGTGCTACATATTCTTGTATCTGTTCTTTCATCGTAAGATAATCTTTGTAAAATTCGAAACCGCCCCACAGTCCACCACCTAGTGTGGTTAAAGCTGTAATAATAACAAAGATCTTTCCGCCTTTGAACTTCAAACCCGCAAATTCTACTTCTGCCATTGTAACTCTATCATATCATTCATCATGCCATCACTACCACCAAATAAATACCACTGCGCTATATTGTTATTCTGTATTTGTGCATCTGGTATCATATAGTCAGTAAAGAAATCTAATCGATCCTCCAATTGTTTTTGTGATTCAAAAAAAGATTTTGTATCTCCTAAAACTTGCATCACTATTAATGTTTTTAACTGATTTGTTGAGTCATATCTACCTTTATCACCCATCTTCTTTACAATTTTCTTTGCAGCTTTTTCTTTTTTCGATTCTGGTTTTTTTACAGGTTTCTCTTCGGCTTTACCCTTATCTTCTGGTTCTTCCATATCCTCTGGTTGCTCCTCATCTGCCTCAGTCTCTTGAACGCTCTCTTCCGACTCAGACTCCTCTTGCGCATCAGTTTCAGCTTCAGTAGAATCTTCTTCAGTAGACTCATCCACGGATTCTGGCTCAGCTTCAGCTTCGGGTTGAGGTTCTGGTTCTTGTTCTGGCTCATTTACTGGCTCCTCCATTTCTGGTTCTGACTCCATTGTATCTGGTTCTGGAGCAACTTCAATCTCTTCTGTCATTTCTGGCTCTGGTGTTGGCATTTCTAACTCTAATTCCATCTCCATTTCCATTTCAACTTCGACGACAGCCACCTCTACCTCAGGCATTTCAATATCCATTTCTGGTAACTCCATCTCAAAATCCATTTCAAAACTAGGTATCTCCATTTCCATTTCTACAGTTTCGTAAGATACCTCCATATCTGGTTCATCAAACTCTGGCTCAAAAAACATGTCTTCACCAGGTGATTCTGGTACAACAATATCATTATGATCAAATATATTTTCTACAATATCTATTACTTCTGTTTCTGTACTGCCTCCGTAAGCTACCCACATCTCAACTGATGTTATTGATTGTGTCACTATTGTAGAAACTACGTTGTATAAGACATTTACGGTAACATCATCAAATAGCGGTCCAATTGCAAGGTTTATATCACGTCCTCCTACCTCTACGATTATGGTAGTTATAGTTCCTGCAAAATCAAAACCACCTGTATATTCCTGATATCCACTTGTTACACCAGATTCTGATAATATATCAGTGCCACTAAATATGTCTGTTTTGCCATTACGACCTGTAATGTGCATGTAAATGCGGTCTTGTGGATCTCGTTTGTCAACCTTTATTGTATAGTTTGTACGGCCACCATTTTCTATATCAAGCTCAGATATATCGATCGTATTAATAAATGTTGTGCCCATACCAGGAACACCCATACTACTTGTGCTATTGCCACTACCTGTAATTTGTGCGCATTTATCTGAACCTAATTGATAGCAATTATTACCAGAAGGCATGTTTGCAGGGCCTTGCCCGCCCCAGTCAATATCCATGTCGCCCTCTTTATTAGGTATTACATAGCCATTACTGCCGTCTAAAATGTCACCTGAGTCCTCGTTTGTTACTGTAACTGTGGTGGTATCTGTGGTTGTCGTAGTAGTAACCGTATGGCCATCAGCTTCATATTCTATTGATTCTGTTTCTGTTATAACGATTGTCTCTTCTACACCTGGTGTGCAAACTCCAGATGCAGTGACTGGACACTCAGCTCTAAGGGAAGAAGGTAACGATACCAGAGTGCATAACCATAGCAGCAATAATAAATTTCGCCAGTTTTGCTCCATCGCTTTCAACTCCTTCTTTTACTTTTATTTGATTTATCTCATCATTCCATTTTGCATAGATTACACTGCCTTCAGGGATCATATCCATATTCTCTTTCCAACCAGTTTCAGCATCCTGACCAATAGAACCCATGTACGGACACGGTGTACCTGCCATGGTCATACTATCCCACACACGTGGATCTTGACATAATATTGACACAGATGCCACTTTCATACCTGATGCATACAAGGATCTTGCTAATTTTATTCTTTCACAGTTTTCATCAGTCACGGTAATACCTGACGAAATTCCAAGGATCTGGGTCTGCACGGCGCCTGCTACCGCTGTCTTACAAACATCAGAATTGTTTACAACGACACTAGGTGAGCTAGCAGTAGGAGGTGTATTGTTGGTTACAACTGTGCTGCTTACAGTATTTGTTTCTGCAAAAGCTTTAATTGATACAGATAAGATTAAAATTATGAATAATATTCTAATCACTTTCTTGCTTTACCGTAACCTCTCTTAGCTAATCTACCTGCTAAGCCACCTNTACTTTTTTTTATNGGTTTTTTGCCAATACCAAGCAATCTTATAAGCTCTTCCGCTGGTGTCTCTTTTTTCTTCTTAGGTTTTTTCTTTATAACTAGTCCTTTCCGTTTAGCCATATCTTTAGCAAGTTTTTTACCAATCATGAATGCTGCTCCTCTTGCTAATATTGGTAAAACCATAATTACTTCCTTGCCTTTCCGTAACCTCTTTTTGCTAGTCTACCTGCTACTTTTGCAACACCTCTTGATCCACCCATAGGATTTAACAAGGATCTTCTTTTAAGAAAACCTTTAATTTTTTGAATTTTTTCTTTGCGTCTCTCCTCAGGTGCATCTTTTACACCTTTTAGTTTTCCGCCTTCAAGAGTCATGGATCCGCCAGAGGCTTTTTTCTTTGGTTTTTTTATTACTCCTCTACCCATAAGAATGTCTTTCATTGTGACTTTACCNTCTCCAGATAGGTCTGGAAATTTTTTGATTCGACCACCCTTTTTAACTTCATAGTAAAAATTACCAAAGTTATCTACTTTAAGTGATTCATCAACCATTTTACCTTGATCTTTTTTCATTTTGTTAATCATGTCTAATTTTTCCTGATTAGTCATGCCTCTAGGCATTCTTGGCACAGGTCCGATAGGTGATCTTGGTCCAGTTTTTTTAGCTGGTGGTCCAGCTTTTTTTGGTGATTTTTTTGCTTTGCCTCCTGACTTGAGGCCTTGAGCCTTTAATCTTTTTGTAGCTTCCATAAGCCCTCCTTGTTTCTTTTTGTCTGGATCAAATAAATCCATTTGAATTATTTTTGGCTTTCCAAAATATTCCTTTTTTATAGAATCATATTCCTTTTTACTAATAGATCCATTTTGTAATGCTTGATCTAATTTTTTGATAAAAACCCTATTAGATATTGTTCCTATTTTCTCAGCCATTTAACATTTCCATCTTCTCCTAGCCTGCCTTAACCTCGAATTAGGATCTGCAGCAGCTTTCGGAAATTTTTTCATTTGTCCTGCGCTTCTTGCACAGAAAGATTTGCGTCGCTTTGCAGCTTTTGAGCCTGGTTTAACTTTACCAGTGACTGCTGTTTTTAATTTAGAACCAGGGTTATCACGACGATATTTTGCTACCCCAGCCTTTGTCATCCCCGCTCCAGACTTTGTGGAGCGGAAATATTTTTTAGTTCTTGGTGGCTGTTTGTCCTTAGACCTAGCCATGTAAGAAAGTAATTGACGTAATATTTGTTAACGTAGCATGACAGTCTGTTTCAAATCTCATACCTTCATCATTAAAATCAATATTTTGTGTAAGTGTTGCCCCTGCTGGTGTAGCCATTTCAAATAAAGTAGTTCCACCTGAACCACCGTTTTTTAAAACAACTGAGCCTGCAGAAGATCCACCCACTAGATACAATTTTACAAGTCTAGTCGGACCAGAAACTACTGAACCTGTGCCAGTTAAGGTTTTAGATTTAAGACCAAACATTAGCTTAAGTTGTTATTCTGAATGTAAAGAATAGTTACTGTAGCTGCGCCTGTAGTGCCATCACCATTAGCTGCTGTGTAAATTGCATTAACAGTTTGATCAGAAGTACCAATATCAGTACCATCGGTTTGAATTGTACCTCTAGTTGTAGCTAAAGCTTTTACGTTTGTAGCTGGTAAATATTCATCAGTGTCACCTGCATGGCCAACTTGTACAGTAGCCGTTCCACCATCATTAGATACAGTTGTAACGTTTAAAATTACATCTACAATTTGTGAATTAGCAGGAATAATTCCTACTGCTGTGGTGGCAGTTCCACCAATAATGTCTATTACTGCTGATTGAGCCATCAATACAGAACCTGTATTAGCACTAGCTCCTTCTCTTACGGTACCAGCCTTTACTGGACCCGAAAATGTAGTTGTTCCCATGTCAACCTCCTTTTAGTTGTCGTTTTAAGTCTTGGGTAAGAATACTATAAAATAAAAAAGGCGCTCTTACAAGCGCCCTTTTTCCTAAGAAAGATTTAGTAGATTTTATGAACCTTCAGATCCGTATACACATCTTGGATCTGAGAATCCAAAGCTGTATCTTTCACGTGCTTTGTATCTCATGTTTCCAGTGTCAAAGTCACCTTCCATACCAGTGGTAAGTGGTGCTCTTACGAAGTGTTTGAATCCATTAGGAGCATCTGTTTTGATGAAGAAAGCATCAGTATCTAATAGGTAGTGGTTTACCACGTATCCATCAGGTAACATACCCATGTTTCTCATCGCATTGATGTCATTGTCAGCAGTACCGACTCTTAGAGTTGANTTTAAAATTCTG
>FUFK010044405.1_pt1 | contig 10772 bp, 6 predicted proteins | sample 1021851 | NCBI WGS metagenome assembly FUFK01 (sample SAMEA51879418, study PRJEB19060) | metagenome
TTAGGTTCATCTCTTTTATATGGCGGTGCAACTTTTGGTTTAGGTAAATTATCTAATGTTGGTTTTGGACAAACAGGAAAATCAGTTGCTGATAGATTAAGAGGTCGAGGATTTGATTTAGGTTCTTTTGGAAAAGCTGTTGAAACAGGTAGAAATGTTTTAGTGGGTAGACCTGATGTATTAGGTGAAAGAATGATACCAGGAACGAGAGGATTGTTTGGTGCTAAAGGTGCATTTAGTTTAGGTGAAGCCATAGGTAAAGGCACACCAGGTATATTTTTAGGAACTACAGCTTTATCATTATTAGGTCAAAAATTAGTAGGACCTAAAAAAGAAGACGAATCAGAAGAAGAGTATCTACAAAGAAGAAAAACTGCTGTTAGTAGTTATTTAAGAAGATACTATTCTAATTTAAACCCTACTGCACCAGCAAGTGATGTAGAGGCTTTTGTACAAAGAAATACAGTGGATTATAAAGCTGAGGGTGGTATAGCGAGATTAGGTTATCAAGCTGGTGATTTAGTTGATCCTAGAATGCGACAATCACTTGCACAAAACATAGCAGTAAACGAAGCTAATAGAAAAAGGAATCGTACAAAAAGACAACAAGCTATTAGTAAAATATTTCCTAAAGGAGATTTTGAAAACATAAGAGCCACTTCACCAACGAGAAGAGATTATAATATTAAAAGCACAGAAGATTTAGTTAGAAATTTACCAGGTGGAATCATAAGAGATATAGGAGCACCGGCAGCTGCTCTTGCTATAAGTGTACCTTATGATAGAATGCAAGCTGCAACAAGAACTACTCAATCAGATATTGATAGAGCGATACAATCAGGCGCACTTACTCCAAGAGAAATAGCAGACGAAGCTTTTGGATTAGCGTATGAAAGAGAAAATCCTTTATCAACTGCAATCGAAAGAACTATAGGGGCAGCTGGTCCATTAGCAGAAAGACTGTCTCAAGGTGAACGTCTTATTCCAGGATTTACAAAAGTGGGAGACCGTAGTTATCAAGGACCAGATGGTCAGATATATGGACCAGAAACTTATGCAGCTATTGCAGCAGGTAGGTATCCAGACATATATGATCCAAGAAAAGATGCAGCAAAAGGTGGTAGAATAGGTTTTGCAGAGGGTGATCCATTACCAAATAAAGAAATGGCAGGTTATGGGTATAACGAAGCAATGTCGGATACTTTTGATATGTATAATGATATGAAGAAAAACGGTCTTATACCTCCGACTATGACTTTTGATGAATTCTTACAAGAAGTTGTACCAGAAATGGGCAGCAAAAAAATTAGGGAACAAAGAACAATGGTAGATAAAGGTGGTATAATGGATGTTCCTGTAAGAACAAACTCTGAAGGAATTAAAGAATTAGATTACAGAAAGACTGGCGGTTTTGTGCCAATTGGTGTAAAAGAAAAGGCAGATGACGTACCAGCTATGTTATCACTAAATGAGTTTGTAATGACAGCTGATGCTGTAAGAGGCGCAGGTGATGGCAGTATAGAAAAAGGCGCTCAAAGGATGTATGATACAATGAAAAAATTAGAGAGTAGAGTAGGATAATGGCAACAACAGTTCAAAGAGTATTACCCGCAGAATATTTAGAAGCACTTGGTAAAACATTTGCAGANAGATTAACAACAGANGTTGGTCAACCAGTTGTTGCACCTGGTNCAGGTGGNATAACACAATTAACTGGTGAAACACCTGAACAGTTTGCACAACGACAAGCACAAGCACAACAATTTGATATTACAAAACAAAGTTTAGCAGGATTAGCTCCACAAGTTGCAGCACAAGATGCATTACAAACAGCAGCTGTAACTCAAGCAACCGACCCAACAAAAGGTCTTGGTGCGTTTGAACCTTTTTTAGCAGACGCTAGAACTGCAGCGACAGGTGCCACTGCATTAACAGGGCCTATGACAGCAGCTCAAACAACTGCGTTTATGTCTCCGTATCAAACTTCTGTTATTGACGCTACGTTAACTGAGTTTGATAGACAAGCTGCAGCAAGAAAAGCAACACAAGCTGCACAGACATTAGGTGTGCCTGGTGCATTTGGTGGTGGCCGTGAGGGTGTGCTACAAGCAGAGTTTGCAGCAGCAAGCGACAGGAATCGAGCAGCTTTACAAGCAGGATTATTAGAACAAGGTTTTCAGCAAGCACAAAGAGCAAGACAACAAGATTTACAAAATCAAATAGGCATAGCAAATTTACAATCTGGTTTAGGTGCAAGAGCACAAGATTTAGCTAGAACACAAATAGCTGGTTTAGGAACACTAGGTGCTACACAACAAGCACAAACACAAGCTGTGTTAGACGCGCAAAGAATAGCTAATCAATTAGCATCACAAGAAAGATTTGATAGATTATCACAATTAGGTTCTGGTGTTATTGGATTAATGGGTGGTTCTCCTGCAAGAACATCAATTGCACAAACACCTCAAGCTAGTCCGTTAGCTTCTGCGTTAGGTATTGGATCTACTCTAGCTGGAATCTACGGAGCACTTACATAATGAGAATATTAAAAAGACCAATGTTTAGAAAAGGTGGGTCTACGGGTCAAGGTATTATGACTGGACTTGTAGATAGAACATAATATGGATGTTGGTGGTAGAGCAAAAGAATTAGCAGAAGAGTATAAAGACATATTAGGCAGACCTAGTCTTGATCAATTATTAATTACAGGTGGATTAAATTTATTATCTGGTGAAGGTGCTGGAAAAGGCACACTTGGAGAAGTAGCAACTGCTTTCAAAAAACCAACGGCTGATTTACTTACGGACATTAGAGCAAGAAACCTAGCAGCTAAAAAAATGGGTATTGAACAAGCTCAATCAGAAAAATTAAAAGGAACTGGTAGTATTTTAGCAGCAGAAAAAAAAGCAAAATTTTTATTACCACCTGATGCAACGCCAGAACAAATAAGAGCTAAAACTGCTGAAATAATTCGGTCAGAAAATATTGGTAAAACTTATAGTCCTCAAGCTAACTATCAAAGAGCTTATGAACAAAATAAAATAACTGAAGGTAATGCAGTAAGAGCTCGTTATTTAACAAATTTTGAAGAAAAACTTATACCAAAATTAATAAAAGAAGGTAAAAATCCTGTCGGCAAAATTAAATTAAAAGATAAATCAGATCCTGAAAAAGGATATAAAATAAAAGGTAAGTCACCTGGTATCTATGTTGATACCATAAGTGGTAAAGTTATAGAAATTACTAAAGAACGAACAACAATAGAATTACCAGAGCTATCTGCAGAAATAAAAAAATAGGAGGTTAAATGGCTGAAGAGTTTATAGATCCGGATAGCTATTTTAGCCTCTCTCCAGTAGAAATGGGCAACGAGCGTAATGCCATTACGGCTGCCGTTGCAGGTTTGGCATCAGGTATTATTAAAGTTCCAGAGGGTGTTGTGTCACTTGCAGCAGAACTCATCGATCTTGGTTTAGATACAGATACAGCTGCTGATGTAGAAATATTTTTTGATAAGATAAATCCATTTGAAGAAGTAGCAGAAGAAAGAGCATCAGGTAAAATTACACAAGCATTAGTGCAACTTGGTGTTGGTGGAGGTGTTGGTTTTAAATTAGCAAGCTCTGCAATCAAAGCAAAGAAAGCTGGTAACTACGCTAATCTAAAAAGTTTAAACGCACAAAAAGCTGCTAAAAAAGCAGCAGATTTTAATCGAACAATAGGTAGAAAAAAATTTGTTGCAGGTATAGCAGGAGGATCTGTAGGTGAAGCTTTTGTTGCTGACGTAGAAGAGATAGGCACATTTGGTGATGCTTTTGAAGCTGGCCCAACAGAGTTAGCAGAAGTTACAGATGAAGGTGGTAGAGAAGATGCAGTTAAAAAATTATTTAATAGAGCAAAGTTTGGTGCTGAAAGTCCAGTAACAATATTATTTGGCTATGGTGTAGGTAAAGGTATTAAGGCTGCAGTTACAAGAGGACGAAGAATAGAGTTTAGTAATTCACAATTAGATAAATTTTTTAATAAAATTTTTTCTGCACTAAGAGCAAGAGGTGCAAAACCACAAGAAATATTTGAAGGTAAGATGGCAGAAAAAGGTGCCACGATGGCTGATACTAATAGAGCTATGGAGTTAGTAAAAACAATAGATTCTGAAGTAGATAGTATATTTCCAAGTATTAAATCTAGCTTTGACAAAACAACTGATAAGAAAAAAGCAGAAATATTTAAAGAACTTAATGATGCTATGTTTGCGGGTGAATTAAAAAAAGGTATACCTCGTCAAGCCTCATCAAAATTACACGATGTTTTAAAACAAAATAAAGCATCAGATGAAACAATAGAAAATCTATTTGAATCTATAAGAGGTGCAAGAGAAAGTTTTGTAGAATTAATAGAGGCATCATCAAACGCACCAAAAGATGTAGCAACTCTTAAATCACTAATGGGTAAAAGGGTACAAGATTATCTTGGTAATACTTATAAAATATTTGAAGATAAATCCATACTCCCTTTTTTAAATTATGCACCAACAGAAGAAGCTGTAAAAAATGCAGAGATATTTTTTAAACGATATGCTGCAAACAAAGGTAGAAAACTTACAGACTTTCAAGCAAAAGGTATTGTAGAAAATATTGTTAAGTCTGCACAAAAACAAAAAGCAGCGCCAGGGTTACCTTTTAAATATGCAAAAGACACAGCATCAGATGAGGGTATGGAAATAGATAAATTTTTAAAGAATATTATCACAGATAAAATTAGACCGGAGCGTTTATTAGTAGAAGTAAAAGGTAAAGATAAAAAAATTATACAGGATCTTTTTGGTAAAATAGAAGACCCAAGATTTTCTATCTATAACAGTATGACAAAGTTATCTACCATAGCTAGAAAGAATGAATTGTTTGAAAGGTTAGCTAAACAAGATGACGCTGTTAAGGCTAAAGTTACAAAAGATACACCGGTGGGTGCTAGAGGATTTTTCTTTGATGAACCATTAGATGCACAAGCAGCATTACCTAATCAAGAGATCGTTGCACTTGATGATTATTTACAACCATTTTTTAAAGATGAGTTTACTGTTAATCCACTAGCAGGTAAATTTACTACAAAAGCTATAGCAGAATCATTAGGTGATTCTGAAAGAGCGCTAAAATTTTTATTTGAACCTAGACCTGGAGCTACAGGAGTAGAAAAAGGTTTAACGTGGGGCTATCGTAATTTAATTTTATTTCCTAAAGCAGCATCACAGGTAGCTAAAACTATTCTTGCACCTGTAACACATTTTAGAAATTTATTTTCTGCAACAGGATTTTCCGCAGGCAATGGTATATTTTTTGAAAATCCGCTAGTAGTTGGAAAAGCATTTAAAGAAGCGTTTCCTAAATTACAAGTGGGTAGAAGAGGTGCAGAAGGAACTGAAGAATATAGAGAACTATTAAGATTAGGAGTTGTAAACTCACAAGTAAATTTAGGTGATGTTAAAAATCTATTGCGAGATGTTCGTATGGGTGAAAATTTAAATATTGGTAAACCACTAGACTCGATGATGAGAAAACTAACTGCAGGCACAGGAAGAAAATTAAAAGCGTTTATGAAAGGTGCAGAGGATTTATACACTGCAGAAGATGATTTATTTAAAATAGCTAATTTTGCTGTAGAAAGATACAGATTAAAAAATGCATATGCAAAAGCTGGTATTAAAAGAACAGAGCAACAATTAAAAGAAGAAGCTGCTGATATTGTTAGAAACACAGTGCCAAATTATGCTTATGTATCGGATACAGTAAGAGCACTAAGACGTTTACCTCTTGGCACGTTTATGTCGTTTCCATCAGAAATATTAAGAACAACAACTAATATTGCACAAAGATCTATTAGAGAAATAAAAAATCCAGCGTTAAGAAATATAGGATTAAAAAGACTAGCTGGACTAACAACAGTATTAGCAGTTGCACCATACGGAGTGCAAAAAGGTTTTCAAGGATTATACAACGTTACAAATGAAGAGATGGAAGCATTAAAAAGATATTTACCAGACTGGTCAAAAAACTCTACAATATTACCGATAAGAACAGAAGATGGTGAACTTAAATATATAGATTTTAGTCACGGTAATGCATACGACGTTGCAATTAGACCATTACAAACTTTATTAAACGAAGTACAAAAAGGTATAGATAATGAAGAAGTGTTAATGCGAGGTGTGTTAAAAGGTATGGCGCAGGCAGCTGGTGAACTTGCATCACCATTTATATCTGAAGCTATTTATACAGAAGCTGCATTAGATATTATAACAAGAAAGGGTCGAACAAGAGAGGGTAGACAACTATTTACAGATGCTACGCCAGCAGGAGAGAAAATTAAAATTACTACAAACCATTTAGCAAAAGCAATGTTACCTTTTTCATATCAACAATTAAATAGGTTATATCAAGCAGCTACAGATAAACCATCTAAACGTGGTGAGTTCTTTGAATTACCAGATGAATTACTAGGTTTTGCTGGATACCGTGCGGTTAAATTAGATCCTGTAAGATCTATGGGTTTTAAAATAGCTGGCTATCAAAGAGGAAACAGAGAAGCAAGAGCTTTATTTACTGGCGGTGCAGAGTCTGTGTTAAGAGGTGGCCCTAAAACTGCAAGAGATGTCATTGAAAGATTTATAGCAGCAAACAAAGCAAAATTTAAAAACGATCAAGAAATGGTTAGAGACATACGAGGTGCAGATGTATTAGGCGCAGATATGGATCGTATTAGACAAGAGTTTAGAGAAAGACAACTACAAAACGTTTATAATAGATTGAACAACGATCAATTTGTACCATACTTTCCATCAGAAAATATACAAAGAGAGTTTAGACAGATTGCAGAAAATATAGATAGAGAGAATCCATTTGAAGAGGCAAGAGATGTGTTATTAGATATACAAGATGATTTAAGAGATTTATCATTTGATGATCAGTTTGATATAGATATAGAAGATTATTTACCATCTTACGATGAAGCGGCACAAGCACCAATAGCTCCTGTAACACCAGCCGTTAGCACAGCAGCTTTAGCTACAAGTAATATGCCAATTACACAAACAGGATTGACACAAACAGAACAAGCGTTACTATCTCCAGAAGAACAAGCAATAAGACTTAGACAAAGAGGAATGAGTTAATGGAAGAAGAAGATATATTACAAACTGATTTTATAATTAATCCTACACAAGGTAGAGGTCTATCTGGTGTGGCCACAAGTGCAGAACCTTTATTACAAAAAGGTTCTCAACTAGGAGATATACAGGAAGTAGAACCTGGTGTCTTTCTTGATCGTACATCTGTTACAAGTGTTAACGATTTATTTAATTATTACTTTGGTGGTATGCCATCGCAACAACCTGCTGCAGAAACAACCACACCGCAGGCACCAATACTAGATACACCAACTGAGAGTCAAGAAACAGGGGACATCATAGACCAACCTTTAGTAGATTCGGGAGAGTTTGGTGATCAACCAAATGTTTTTGAAGGATCTCCCTTTATAGAAACCTCTCCTAATGTTTTATCTGCAGTTAACGCAGCGGGTGAGCCTATTCCAGGAAACATAGTAGATCCAGTAACCGGTGATGTATATGCACCTGGTGATTACTCTGACGTTGCAGGAACACTAGCGGACCCAAGAGAAAAAATTGATATTGTTTCACCTACATCTCCTACATTACCAGTTAGTGATCAAACAGATATGCAGCAAGATTTTGGTATTTTTGATCCAACTCCTGTTGAAGGGGGAGCAGGCACTATTGAACAAGAAACATTCTTACCTNTTGATGATNTTACACCNCNANNANCNNCTNTAGATNCTGCNGGAACAGGNGATGCAAGCATTGCTGAACAAATAGCNGCTGAACAAAGAGCAGCTGCAGACATACCAGAAATTGGTTTAGATAGTGAGTTTATTGTTCCAACTGAAGGAGTTGTTCCACCACAGGAATTTATTTTGCCTGCACAAAAACCTATAGATTTCAGTGCAATTGATGCACAAACAGCTGATGAGTTAGCTCAACAATTTACTCCAGAACAAATACAAGAAGCTCAAGATCCAGAAAATGTTAGTTTATATAATCAAGTTATACAAGGCGCAAAATCANCTGGAGAATTTATAGCTGATAAAGGAGTTGATTTATATAATATATACAGTCTTGTTCAAGGTGGTTTTCCAGCTGTGTTAGGTGGTTTAAATTTATTAGGTCTTAATCCTTTAACAGGACTGATTGGAACTGCATCTGAATTTATTTCAAATACACCTTCTGCACAAGAATATCGTTCATATTCAGATGAACAACAATCAGAAATAGATAAAGCATATGGTCCAGGAGGAGTTATGGAAGGGTATAATGCTGTGTCTCAGTTTGGTAAAGGTGTTGCAGAAACGGTTAATGAAAGAATACAAGATAGAACCTCTCTTGGAATATATGATAAAACAACTGAAAAATTACAAGATTTAGCTGAAGTTGTTAATCCTGACTATCAACGTGTTGAACCTCCAGCTTATGATTTTGATGATCCAGAGTTAGATGAAAATAACGTAAATGTTGGAACAAATATACAAACTGGACCAGCTTATGATTTTGATGATCCAGAGCCAGCTCCAGCTCCATCTCCACCGGCTTATGATTTTGATGATGGTGGTAGTGATGATAGTGGTGGCGGCGGAGGAGGATCTTCTACAGCAGGAGATGATCCAGGATACTCAGGGCCATCACCATTTAAAAAAGGGGGAGTTGTAAATGCCAAACGGTAAACCACCTAAAACAACTGGCGAACATTTAGTATCTTTGTATGGATATGTACAAGGGTTTAAAAGACAGATAGATCATTTACACCAAGATATAGGAAAACTAGAGAAGAAAACAGACACAGTTATTTATTGGATTATTGGTGGTGCTTTTACAACGATATTAACGCTTGTGGGTCTGTTTAATCTGTTTATAAATTAAATCTCGTAACCCTGATCTAATCGTAACATATAAACTTGTTTCACTATCTTATTAGGATTATCAACGTAGGTATATCGATTCATCTCTTTATTTATTAATTTAGGTAAATCATTTCTTTCAACCATATCTGTAATATCCCATTCCCATATTTTACCATTTGCAAATTTATTTTGATAATANAATGATATCTTNTGTTTNTTAGCAAGNTCCATATTCATATCGTATTTATCTTTTTGTAATATAAAATCAGGAAAAGTATCGTGATTACAGGTACGTTTTTTAAATTCAATAATACATTTTTCATTCCAAAAATCATAAGTTTTCATTTGCTCTTTTACAGCTCTTAATCTAAACAATTTATATTGTGGTAAACTATTTAAATATGTAAGTTGTTCTTGTATGTCTGCACCGTCATTTCTGTTAAATACAATCATATCCAAGCCTTCAATTCTTCACCCATAACCTGTGTGGCTATGTTAACTTTTTTACGTAAAGCTTTAACTATTTTTTCATCAACAGTTTTTTCACACATAATATCTATGTAAGTCATTGGCATTTTTTGACCAATACGATCTATTCTAGCCTCTGATTGCATTCTTTTTTCAAGGTCGTATCCGTTGGAATAATAAATCATAGTAGATGCACCTGTAAGTGTGATACCATATCCACCTGTTTGTGGTGTGCCTATAATAAATCTGACTGGACTTTTTGGGTCTTGTATTTTTTTGATAGCTTTCTGTCTATCCTCAACAGATGTATCACCAAAATAAGTAACAAAAGAATTATCCCCATACTCTTCTTTGACGTGTTTTACTATTGTTGCTATATCGTTCCTCCAATGTGCCCATATTACAACTTTACCTTGTATCTCNTCTAGTGTGTCCATAAGTTCTACAATACGATTATTTTTTATTTCTTGNATAGANCCATCATCAGCTTTGAAATGGCCACAAGTTATTTGTTGCAGTCTCATAAGTTGAGTCATAGCCGTAGCCGTTGTACTNAGTTTACTATTCATCACAGCCAAAGCACTTTTTTTCATTTGTTGATATAGTTTTTCTTGCTCTGGTGTAAGTTGTATAACTCTTTTTGTGTAAGTTTTTGCTGGTAGATCTAAACAATCGTCTTTCAACACACGAAATGAAAAGTTTGTAAGTTTATCAGATAGCTCTGGTATATTTTTATAACCAACAACAATCTGTACAGAACGTCCACCAAAGTTTGCCGTTTTCATAACAGCGTATCGTGTTCTAAAACCATAATAAGATTGATGTCCCAGTAACCAGGGATCTAGAAACTCACACTGTTTATATAAATCTAATGGTGATTTTGTTACAGGCGAACCTGTTAATATTCTTCTATACTTTGTAAGTCTACCTAACCNGCATATGCTTTTAGTTCTTTTTGCATCTGGATTTTTTATTGTAGTAGACTCATCAATGGCCATTAAAGTNTCGTGGCAACTAATAAATTTAGCCACAAAGTCTACACCTTTTTTAGTAGATAATGCCTCTACNTTTACAATTAACACGTGTAGTTGATGACCTGTTTTAAATAATTTTGATAATTCTTTNTCTTGTTTTTTGTTTATNTTAGATTGCCATAATACTGACACATACTCAACGTGTTTAGCCATATGTGTTGGTAATTCTGTTTCGTACCAAGTTTTGTAGACACCTTTCGGTGCCACAATTACGACACCATTAATCTTGCCTTTATCATAAAGCATAGACATATTATCGATAAGGACCTTTGATTTACCTGTCCCCATTTCCATAAAGTACGCAAA
>FUFK010077484.1_pt1 | contig 10772 bp, 10 predicted proteins | sample 1021851 | NCBI WGS metagenome assembly FUFK01 (sample SAMEA51879418, study PRJEB19060) | metagenome
TATTATTAATTAAATCACCCAATTCGTTTGCGTTGAAAAAAATCATCTAAATTTCTAGGGGGTGATTGATAAAAATCAAATTTAGATTATGGTGGATTAGGCCTTGCATTATAAGTTAGGTAATACTAACTTTTCTTAATGTCAACAGAATAAGTATCAACACGCACAATGGACCTCAGAGAAACCAAACCCGCTATATTTGACCGTGTTTCTGCGCCTTTTCAAATATTCTTAATTTGTATTCCNGTTCTAGTAGGTGGCTGGGCGGTTGAGGCTATAAGTGGCGACTTGGCTGAGGTTTTCTTTACAGCAATCTCCGACGCGTATTTACAGGTAAGTGCGTTTGTAGCTGCTACATTCCTACTTTTTTATGGGATTGAGAGGCTTTTTAAGGCCGATGCAGCGGCTTTATTGCAAGAGGCGACATTCTGGCAGGTTCCTATTGCTGCCGGTCTAGGTGCGCTTCCAGGATGTGGTGGGGCTGTGATTGTAATGACCCAATATGTGTCTGGAAGGCTTAGCTTTGGAGCCGTTGTAGCCGTCCTAACTGCCACAATGGGCGATGCGGCGTTCCTTTTAATCGCTCAGCTGCCCTTAACAGGCCTATCGATGATTGGTCTTGGTTTTGTGATAGGCACACTTACTGGTTGGATAGTTAATAAACTTCATGCGTTTGATTTCTTATATGATCACAACCTGAAGACTGCGCGTCTTAAGACTGTGGGAAAAGATGCATCGAGCCCTTTTTTGGATCGCTTGTGGTTTTTGCTTCTTGCTCCGGGTCTAGTTTTAGCTTTTCTCGTGGCGTTTCAAGTTGATGTCGATAAAATTTTCTCAACGCAAGTTCTCAGTAAACCAGCAACGACGATAGGGGTTATGGGCGGGCTTTTGGCAATAGTTATGCAAGTAGCACCAAAATTGGGTCTGTTAGGTGATAGTAATCATTCAAAACAAAAGACAATTCTCCGCAGAACAATCAGAGAAACAAATTTCGTTACACTTTGGGTAATTTTTGCATATCTTGCATTCGAGTTGCCGATATACTTTTTTGATATAAACATCCAAGGCATTTTTGCTGGGTGGGCAGCAATAGTTCCTCTAATTTCCGTATTAATTGGGTTTTTACCTGGATGTGGACCGCAGGTTCTTGTCACCACCCTCTTTATTGCAGGCTATTTGCCACTATCGGCACAGATTGGCAATGCGCTCAGTAATGATGGAGATGCTTTGTTCCCTGCAATAGCAATTGCACCAAAGGTTGCGATTGTTGCCACACTGTACTCGGCAATCCCTGCCCTAATTGTTTCCTACGTTTATTTTTTTGCGTTTGAATAATGGGATTTTAAAAAACGGTTAGTGGAGACAACTGTAATTATTCTACTAAGTTTTGTTTAATCCTAGCCAGCGCTTGTATATGCGAAGGCGATAGGCCGCAGCAACCACCTATTATTTTTGCACCCTCTCTTAGCCAATCACGGGCAAACCTCTGCAATTCNTGCTCGGAAATTATTTTTTCGAACTGCCAATTNGGTGATTTGAAATATCCGGAATCTGGATANGCAAATGTGATGCCCGAAAAGGCTTTTTTTAATTCCTTTAAAGAGTCGCTTATTGTGTTTGATGGGGTATGCATAATGCCGGCGGCGTCAGGTTTGTAATGAGAAAGGATGCTAAAAATATCCATAAGTGGTAGCTCTTCATCCGGTAAGAAGCTTAAAAGTCGACCGCTGTTATCTTGGCGTGCTGAAAAACCTGCCCAAANTGGTAGACCNGCTTTTTCAGCAGCCATACGCGTGGNTTCAATTTTTTTNGGGTCATACATCATTTCTAAAATAATCAGATCGCAACCTTCTTCTTTTAGAAAAACCGCTAATTCAGTTAAGCTCTCTTCAAATTTTTTTAACGGAATGACAACGTTTTGATCCGGTGTGGCAGTGCCTTCAGAAATCATTCCACGATGGGACAGTGAGCCGGCTATTAGAACATTAGGTTTGCCGCTTNNTTCTTTAGCACTATGCGCTGCTTCGACAGCTTTTTTATTAATTTCGACAAACTTTTCACCTAAGCCAGATAGCTCCAACATGTGACGAGAAGAGCTGTACGTATTTGTAGTAATGACATCTGCACCCGAGAAAATNTAGTCNAGGTGTATACGTTTCAGTNTGTCTGCGTGTTCGAGCGCNGCGAGCCCACACCAGGCACCAGGATCCATTGGCACACCTCGTTTCTCGAGTTCCGTTCCGGTNCCACCGTCTANAATTAAGATATTTCCGCGTTTGGTTGAGTCGAAGATACGNTTATATAGAGACATTTTCGNNTCCTATGNTTTGGGCGAANNATGTCCGCCGCTTTAGCTGAATTTTTCTGCGCCCGCAATCTGGAATTCAAATCGGCGCGAAACTAGTCGGTTATATATTACTCACTATTATTAAAGACAAGTATAAAACGTTTTTGAGTAAAAGATTATATAGTATAATAAAGATATGCTGATTTGGCCTAAACACTATAGTAGTAAAAAACGACGTTAAAGCGGGGTGAGGGAGAAATTTAATGAATCTAACGCTTCATCATATTAATCTATCGACTGATAATGTTGAAAAGATGGATGAGTTCTACAGAGACGTGCTTGGGCTAGGGCGGGCAAAGGATGATCTCCCGGTATTAGAAAAAAACAAGGGTTATTCGGGGGACGTTGCATTTGTTTCGGATGGAAAAATTCAAACTCACTTGGCACAGCGGGATATTCAAGCTGGATTTAATACGGGCCAAATTGTTAACCCTCTTGCCAGGGGGCACATAGCATATCGAACGGATGATCTAGATGCTTTCAAAAAACATCTTGAATCTAAGGGAGTAGCTTACTCCGACTGGGGAGAAAGAGCTGTTGCTGGATGGCACCAGATATTTTTTTATGATCCTGATGGTACAGTGATCGAAGTACATCAGCGGAAGTCATAAAATCAAACGAGCGTCATACTCGTTCTTTTTCAACGGCATAACGCCTTTACTATGTATCGCCACTCGTCTTTTATTGCTCCGGAATAGGGCTCGCGGTTGGCCCGTTTGTACCAGTAGTTAGCATTTGAAAGATCACCCTCTTCCCGATGAAGTAACGCATGCACCCATGCAGCATCTTTGTTAGAACAACTCTGGGCTAGTGAGTGAGCACGTTCCCAATTACCCTGATGTTGCCACCAAAGGGCTTCCAAGGGCATGGAGAGACCCTCGGGTGGTAATGTTTCATTAAGAGTTGACTTGAATTTTCCTTCCTTCATTTGAATTATCTTTCTATCTAAAAAGCAAAAGTGGTCGTGTTTGAAAAACTTGTCGCAGGGAATGGCCTTCATTCCTCTTCGATTATATGATCGTTGTCTTGACCTAACCTTGGCGGTGGTTCCTTGGGTGCAATAATTTCATCATCAACTTTAAATCCCAAAGTAGGCACATGAAGTGAATNTCGTGTGCCAGGTATTCTGAGTTTATGGGTTATGCCTCTTTTTTCAACTTGCTGTTCGCTTAATACTTCGTCCAGTTTTCTGACTTTNGTTGCCGGAACTCCNTCTTCATTGAATTTTTCTTCCCAGTATTCNGCGGTTTTAGTTTTGATTATCNNCTCNACTANATGNCGCAGCTCATCCTTGTTGTTCTTTCTATCTTTTGAATGTTGGAATCTTTTGTCTTTCAGCAGATCTCCGCGATTAATGGCAGTGCAGAAGCGTTCGAATTGTCTCTCATTATTTGCTGCNATCATNAAAAGATCTGACTGAGTTTNAAAAGCACCCGACGACGGACTTTGACTCCAAGCCTCATTCCCNGATGGCGTTGGTATCCAGCCAGTATTTAGGTGATCTGTTACAAGAGAAGACATTAGCAATAATGANGTATCCAGCATNGCNACATCTAATTTGACGCTTTTCCCCGTGCGATTAACTTCATGCAGTGCGGANACAATAGCAAAGGCACCATTTAAACCGGTTGCGTAGTCAACATAAGGTGCNCCNACTTTATTTGGNTCTGTTTCATTTGTGCCCGTGAGGCGCATTATACCGCACATTCCCTGNACAATATGATCATAGGCCGGGCGGTTGCTANTAGGACCATCTTGCCCAAATCCTGAAATAGAACAGTATACGATATTGGGTCGTATCTTTTTAATATTATCGTATGACAACCCGAGACGAGCNGCAGTNCCTGGCCGAAAGTTTTCGACAAAAANGTCGGCATCCTCGACCAGTTTTTTCAGTTTCTCGATATCTCTGCGGGACTTTAAGTTCAGGGTTATAGATTTTTTANTNGCATTCTGTGTTAGGTAGGCTGTCCCCATGTTTTGATTTTCAAGACCATCTGGAGCCTTACCTTCTGTCGTCCAGTCGCCACCATCAGGGTCTTCTATCTTAAGTACGTCAGCTCCTAAGAGAGCTAATTGATATGTTGCGTACGGACCAGCCAACACTTGTGTCAAGTCAATGACTGTTTTTCCGATTAAAGGTTGAAACATTTGAGAAGATACCTTCGTGAGTTTTAAAAATAATTTAAAGGTTGTAATTTAAATAAATTGCTGGAGCGTTTTTTGATCGTGCCTCTCTCGATCTGTCTTTTTACTTCAAGTCAATCTTCAGTATCATCTTCCAANTGGTGCTCAGCTGCTTCTACCATTGCAAAAATAATGGGGCGATCGATTGGGTCGTCCGGGTAATGTTTCCTAAAAATGGCCCGCGCAATCATATATGCGGCAAGCTTAGAAGCTCCGGCTCGACGAGCATTCAGNAAAGCTTCTGTAACCTCCTCTATTANTTCGGTTGATAGATNATTTANTAGATCACTCATTAACTATCGCCCCTTTAACATTGAAACTTTCCGGCGNATGGCAGTTAAATAATTTNTCATCCGCAAGCTAATGAATAAATATCCTTTACCTTACCCGGGAGCGACATTTCTTGCCAGGTTTCACCGCCATTTAATGTACCAAAAATTTCTCCATTATAGCGGGCTCCGATGAAAACTTGATCAGAATTGGAGGCGTTTAGAGCAATTGACATAATTGTCCCGTTGACCTTTACCTTATCAAATCTGCTCCATGATTTTCCACAATCNGTACTTCTATANATCCCNCCCTCATGACTTGCCGCTGCAACAGATAGAGCTACGTACATCGTACTAGGATCTGACGGTGAGACCTTTATATCTCTTCCATATGTCGTCGGGGAAAATCGACCTATTTTTATATCCTCCCATGTGCTGCCGCCGTTTGACGATTTAAATACGCCCATTCTTAGGGCAAGAAAGATTTCATCGGGTTGGCTGGGGCAAATAGTTATCGCATGGGCATCAAGCATCCCTTCCGCTAACGTCTCTTTCTGGACTATAGAGCTCTGCAGATGGGGGAGCGATGAAAGTTGGACTAGGTCATCAGANACATCTTTCCAAGTTTTTCCACCGTTTACTGTTTTAAGGGCTCCCGCAATCTCCATGGCAGCAAAAATTTCATCGGGCTTCCCCGGTTTTTGAACCATTCGCATGACTCTAGGAGAAAAAGGGCCTGAACAGCGCTCTTCAAGAATAGGAACGGCGAGACTAGTCCAATTTTTACCTCTATCGATAGACTTGAATATTTCTATCGGTGATCCNCCGGCAAACATAACATCGGGATCGTCTTCCGATGTTAAAAAGCTCCAGATTCCAATACCATCTCTCGGCAAGTTAGCTTTCTCGAACGTTAACCCCTTATCAGTGCTTCTCCAAATACCGTCATCGGTACCCGCGAAAATATAGTTTGCAGAATTCGGATGAACATAAACTACATGAGCATCTCTGAAATCAAGAACATGTTGCCAAGTACCTTCAGTTATTGATTTACGAAAGACACCTACTGCTCCTTCTTCCTCAGGTCGTCCTACATATCCTGCAAGGCCAACAAACAAATGGGTATCCAAGAAAAACCCTCCTCAAATGTTATTAGATGAAGATTAGGTCGCTGCAGAATTATGGTCAATCGAAACAATACGTTTTATCTCTTGTTTCTACCTTGTGCTAAGTTGCATAATATTTTCAATACCCTATCGAAAAGTTCAGAGAAACTAAAATGCACAAAAATCAATGTTTGAAGATTGCTCAGGATTGGCTATCTCATTTTGAGAAGGTTTTACAATCTGGAAAGTCCAACGACCTCGAGGATTGCTTTCATTCAGAGAGTCATTGGCGGGATCTCTTGGCATTTACTGGCACGATTTCGCCATATGGGGGCGCTAAAGAAATCAGTCTTGGCCTCAATTCATTTCAGAAAATAGCTCAAGCGCATTCTTTTCGGATCATAGATAAGCATGCACAACCCCGATTGGTGAATAGATTGGGTAGACCCGTCATTGAAGCTATCTTTNCCTTTGAAACTAAATTGGGCAGGGGCGAGGGNGTCGTCCGTGTNCCTGAGAACAGTCAAAAAACCGCTTGGACATTTTTAACTACTCTTTCAGAACTTAGGGGTTTTCCAGAAAAAGTAGGACTTAATCGTCCATCTGGAGAAGCCTATTCTAGGAATTTCGGTGGCTCCAATTGGTTAGATCAAAGGCAAGAGTCCATAAAATTTTCTGATAGAGAGCCGGCTGTTTTAGTCGTTGGTGGTGGACAAGCCGGATTGGCGGTGGCTGCGAGGCTCGGTCAGTTAGAAATAGAAACTCTTGTNATAGATAAACACGACCGAATTGGCGATAATTGGCGAAAGCGTTACCATTCTCTGGCCTTGCACAACCAGATCCATGTTAATCATTTACCCTATCTACCGTTTCCTCCCACTTGGCCCAAATATATTCCAAAAGANATGCTGGCAAACTGGTTTGAGTTGTATGCAGACGTTATGCAAGTCAATTTTTGGACCGGAACCGAACTTATCAATGCCAATTATGATGGTCGCTTAAATCACTGGGTCGCAACTGTCAGGCAAAATAATAATTCTGAGAGAATTCTGAAACCCAAACATATTATTTTTGCAAATGGCGTTAGCGGTATTCCCTACAAGCCAAAGTTAGACGGGTTGTGTGANTTTAGGGGGGAAGTATTGCACTCCGAGGGTTTTTCAAATGGTGCGGAGTGGACGGGTAAACGAGCGGCAGTTCTGGGTACCGGGAACAGCGGGCACGACGTCGCTCAGGATTTACATAGCAATGGTGTCCATACCAGTATGATCCAACGTGGTTCGTCTACAGTTGTTAGCATAGACCCTAGTGCCAAGCTTAACTATGCGCTTTATGATGAGGGTGCATCGCTAGAAGATAGTGATCTGATAGCTTCAGCTGCTACCTACCCATTGATTGTAGAGGGATATCAGCTAGCCGTTAAAAAAATGGCAGAATTTGATAAGGAACTCATTGCAGGGTTAAAAACACGAGGTTTTAAATATGATTTGGGAGAAGATTTCACCGGTCATCAGATGAAATATAGAAGGCGAGGTGGNGGNTATTATCTTGATGCCGGTTGCTCTCAACTCATAATTGATGGAAAAATTCAATTGATTCAGTTTGACGATATTCAAAGGTTTGTTGATACCGGAATTTTGATGAAAAATGGAAATGTTGAGAAGATTGATTTGTTAGTCTTAGCAACTGGTTATTACAGTCAAACAGAATTAGTCTCGCGGCTACTAGGTGATAAAATTGCTAAGAAGGTTGGCAAAATATGGGGCATAGGTGAAGATGGGGAAATGGCGAATATGTGGAAAGCTACTCCGCAAAAAGGATTATGGTTTATGGCAGGGAGTTTAGCCCAATGCAGGATTTATTCTAAGTATCTCGCGTTGCAAATTAAAATTATAGAAGAAGAGCTACGGTGATTTAGGCTCGATCATCAAATCGTGTTTGTCTGTTAAATACTGAAATATTGAGACTTCATTTTGATATAAATAATTAAAACTTTTGTGGTGAGTTAATATGTATCAGAGAGATCAAGACAAACAAAAATCCCTACTGGCGAAGGCTGCGATCAAATANTTGGAAAAAGGCATGGTTCTGGGGTTGGGTACTGGATCGACAATTGACATATTTATTTTGGAGCTGAGTAAGTTTGAAAGCCTGTTCAGCAGCCTAAAAATCGTTGCCACTTCTAAAATCAGTGCCAAGAAAGCTCGAGATAATCGCATGAANGTTGTGGATCCTGATAAATATTTAGAGCTAGATATCTGCATAGATGGTGCAGATGAGGTGGATAGAAACCTTTCAATGATAAAAGGTGGTGGAGGTGCATTGCTTTGGGAAAAAATAGTAGCCTACAGAGCTAGAAAGCGTATTTATTTGGCAGATGAAAGTAAGCAAGTCACTCGGTTAGGTGCTTTCCCTCTGCCCGTAGAAATTATAGATTATGGGCATGAGTGGAGTGCAGCTGCTATTGAGCCACTTTTCAAGAGCGTTCGACTTCGAAAAGAGGCTACGGGCAATATAATCAAAACAGACTCAAACAATGTAATTTATGACTGTCTCATAAAAGATGAAGAGAATACTGCTGCCTTGGACTCTAAATTGTCGGAAGTTCCTGGAGTTGTGACATCTGGTTTGTTTGGTCAGTTTATAGATATATTATTGACCTGTCGTGATGGTGAAGTTACGGAAATTAGTAGTAAAGAAAATGTTTTTTGGTGACGCCGATGTACCGGTTTCAAATTTTTAATTAAAAAACTAAGAACGCTCGTTGAAAAGAAAACTTTTTAAAGTCCTTTAGGTTTGCAATTTTTCCTACTATTTTTGAAAATTAGTTATGAAGAAAACTCTCTTGCGCTTTATTGTGTCTTGTATTTGTTTATTTGTATTTCTCTCTGTTCTCTTTTTATTTTTGGGGCTAGAAATGTCTGCATCCTATACGCGCTCAAGTCCAGATTGCTCCGTATGGTGTGTGTTAGAGTATAAGCTGCTGAATATAATTAATAGGCAATGAAATCTTAAAACCAACTCCTCCCTAGAAAATAGAGGTAATAAAGATGCAAGTAATGACCACGCTTCCGCAGGAAAACCTTAACTGTGTCCCTTCTGCTGCCCTGGCTGCCGAGAATGTGGGTTTCGATATGTTGGCAACAATGGAGAACAGGTACGAGCCTTTTCTGCCGCTTGCTGTGGCTGCAGTTAGCACAAAAAAAATAAGTTTAGGAACGGCTGTCGCTATTGCATTTCCAAGATCCCCAATGGTCGTTGCAAATACCTGTTGGGATTTACAGAAAGCATCAAAAGGTAGGTTTGTGTTGGGAATTGGACCGCAGATTAAACCTCACAACGAAAAACGTTTCTCAACACCATGGTCGGCGCCAGCTCCTAGGCTGAGAGAGTATGTAAAATCATTAAGGGCTATTTGGAGGCATTGGGAATTAGGTGAAAAGTTAGATTTTCGGGGTGAGCATTATACATTTACTTTGATGACACCTAATTTTGTTCCCGAATCAGAACATTTTGGGCCTGTACCTATAACTATCGCTGCTGTCGGACCCCACACGCTTAGGTTAGCTGGGGAGATTTGCGACGGTGTGCGATTACACCCATTTTGTACTCGCTCATATCTCGAGAATGTTGCCATGAAACGCATTGAAGAAGGGCTAGCAGCATCGTCAACAAAGAGAGAAAATTTCCAGGTTACTGGCGGAGGGTTTTTAATTACGGGAGCTGATGATGAGGAAGTCAATAAAGCAGTTGAGTGGCTACGATACAGGATTGCTTTTTATGGTTCCACGCCAAGTTATTGGCCTGTGTTTGAGCACCATGGTTATGGTGATCTTGGACGAAAGCTAAACCAGATGACCAAAGATGGACGATGGGATGAAATTGCTGCGCAAATACCCGATGATCTGCTCCATTTATTTGCCGCGATCGGTCGCTATGATGAGCTTTATAACGTTGTCAATGAACGTTATGAAGGGTGTGTTGACATGGTCTATGCTAGCGCATCGACGGATGTTAGACCTCAGATACCAAAAGAAATTCTTCAGGACATAAAAAGAATTAAAACCCCGTTCAAAGAGTTCAAAACTGTTTGGTAGGAAATAAAAATCTATCCAAAAAATATTTATTTTTATCTTTAGTTGCTTTAGAACAAAGGAAGAACATTTATATTTTTTGAGGACTGAGAAATTTCTAACCAAGATGTATGTATCGAGCAATTGCGGCAACAAATTCGTCGTATGGAGCGAGGCTATAGCAATAAAGAACGCGCTGCAGTATCTACTGGTGTTGAAAAACTAGATAATTGCCTTGGTGGCAAAGGTCTGCGCTTAGGTCGAGTGCACGAAATTATTAACACAGGAAGTACGGATGCAAAGGACGCGTCGTCGCTTGGGTTTGTGGTTGCATTNTTAGTCCGAATTTTAAATGTAACTAATTACAACAAGAGAGTGCTGTGGTGCTCTGGCAAAAAAAAAGTATTAAATAGTCAGTTGTCTGCTACAGGATTATATTGGTTGGGCTTTGACCCTAATCAACTTATTCAAGCGAATGTTTTATCAGAAATGGACCAATATTGGGTTATGGAAGAGTGCCTCAAGTGCTCTGAACTTGCTGCGGTAGTCATTGAGCTTGCTCATGCCAAGCCACAGTTTAATAACCGTGAGTCGATAGTTTGGAGAAGATTGCAACTCGCAGCAGAAAGTAGTGGTGTCACGGGATTTATTCTGAGGTCATGTACCAATATTATGGAAACAACAAGTTCTATTCCAGAAAGTCGTTGGGGTGTTAAACCTCTACCCTCTAATGATTGGCGTCCAATGTGGAAATTAGAATTATTGAAAAGATTAACAAAAATTCTAAATT
>FUFK010065470.1_pt1 | contig 10769 bp, 11 predicted proteins | sample 1021851 | NCBI WGS metagenome assembly FUFK01 (sample SAMEA51879418, study PRJEB19060) | metagenome
ATTCAGGTAATTTACTATCAGGCAAACCCATTTTAGATCCTTTTTGCTTCGAGAAAATAGCAATCCTTTTATTCATATATTCTCTAGAAAGTGTTTTTATTTCTGGAAGTTTTTGATTTTCTTTCATAAATGCTCCTTATTCATTATTGTTTTTTAATTGTTCATAAATGGCAGCAGTGTCATGTGTAATAGGAATGTTTTCTTTAGATTGATTATATAAGTTTGCAGCAGCTTCAAAAGTTGGAGAACTTAAATTATTTGATTTAAGATANTCTGTGATTACATCAATATCTTTTAAAAATATTCTCATAGAAGCAGTAGCCGGTTCATAATTTTTATTAATCATAAGTGGCATTCTCTTATCTAACATAACTGACGTAGCCGCACCTGCGTTCAACACTTCATAAATCATTTTTTCTTCAAGCCCTACCTTTTGACCAAGAAGCAACGCTTCAGCAGTCACAGTATTATGAACAGTCACTAGTAAATTTGCTAAAATCTTAAATTTTATACCATTGCCAAAATCACCAACATATATATTTTGTTTTGAAAATGATCTAAATATTTCATCACATTCATCAACAATAGTTTTATCTCCACTGGACATNACAACTATNTCTTTTACTTTAGCNTGNGCNCCTGTCCCACTCACNGGNGCATCAACCATGNNAATATTNAGTTTNTCNAACTTNTTTTTAGTTTCTANTTTGTCGTCNAATGAAATAGTATTCATATCAATTAGAATTTTAGNTTCATTTGATTTTCCNTTAANTTCTATTTCATTAATTACTTCTTTNAAAATAGGAACAGTTGGTAGNCTNAGAATNATNACATNAGATTTATNAANTAAATCACTGATATTATTTAATAATACACCNCCTANAGATNTAAANATTTCTGCATTTTGAGTNTCTGGATCAACNCCATAAACTNTNTAATTATCTTCAATTAGGAATTTTGCATAAGAACCACCCATTGCACCCAATCCAATTGAACCAATAGTTTTCATAATTACTCCCCTAATTAATTTATTATTAACTATTAATGCTTAGTAATTAAATCATACTTTCTGATAGATATCATAAAAAATAATCATTTAATGTTTTAGAAGTAATATCNTATAAATANAANNCTAAATTTTAATGGAGATTAAAATGGAAGTTGGCTTTTTTACTATGCCTATTCATCCAATTGACAAGGATTATAAAAAAACATTATCAGAAGATAGAGAAGCTTTTTTACTTGCTGACAAGATAGGTTTTTCAGAAGCTTATTGTGGAGAGCATGTAACAGACGCAGCAGAGAATATAACTTCAAGCGCTCTATTTATTGCATCACTAGCCGCTGAAACTAAAAAAATCAGGCTTGGAACCGGCACTGTTAATATGCCAAATTCCCATCCGGCTGCAATTGCCGGTCAAATTGCAATGTTAGATCATATGTTAGATGGAAGGTTTAACTTTGGTATAAGCCCAGGAGGACTTGCTTCTGATGCTGAAGTTTTTGGAAATTTAGACAAAAATAGAAATGAGATGTTTGTAGAATGTATAGATATGGTTTTAGAAATCTGGAAAAGAGAAGCTCCATACAACATTGAAGGGAAATACTGGAATGTTTCTACAGAACGGACTCAGATGACTGAAATTGGTCANGGAATCATGCAAAAGCCGCTTCAGAAACCTTATCCACCTATAGTTTGTACTGTTGTTGCGCCATATTCGAAGGGATTAATTGCGGCAGCAGCTAGGGGTTGGAAACCAATTTCTGCTAATTTCTTACTACCAAAATGGGTTAAAACTCACTGGCCAAGCTATGTACAAGGGTGTAAAGAAGGTGGCCATAATGCTGATTCAAAAGACTGGAGAGTTGCTAAGTCAATATTTATTTGTGAGGACAGAACTAAAGCGCGTGATTATGCATTAGGTAATGGAAGNCCATATGTCTTTTATTATAAACAATTACTAACAAAAATGCTTAAACATGGTAGAGCAAATTTGTTTAAAGAAGATCAAGAAATGCCAGATAGCGATTTAAAGTTAGAAGATATTTGTAACAAACTAATATTATNTGGTTCTGCAGAAGAAGTTGCTGATAAAATTTTAGAGTTTAGAGAAGAAGTTGGTGATTTTGGGACTCTACTTTATGCTGGTCATGACTGGGCAGATGTAGATTTAGCAAAAAATTCAATGAAATTAATGGCAGAAAAGGTTATGCCAAAGATAAATAAACATAGCAAAATCGCAGCAGAGTAGGATTTCAAATGACACACATTGCTTTGGAGAATAATAATTATTTAAATGTTGAAGTTACTGGTAGTTTAGATCTTCCTAAAATAATATTTTCAAACTCTCTTGGCTCAGATTTAAGAATGTGGAACCCACAAGTTGANGCAATGAAAAGCAAATATTGTATTATAAGATACGATAAAAGAGGTCATGGTAAAAGNAGTCCTGCCCAAGGCCCCTACTCATTTGACATGCTTGAAAATGATGTGATTAAAATTATGGATGATCTTGAGATTGAAAAAGCAAATTTTGTTGGTTTGTCTATGGGTGGAATGACTTCTTTAGGATTAGCACTTAAACATCACAAAAGATTTGATAAACTTGTCTGCTGCGCTGCAAGAGCTGATATGCCTCCACCAATGCAAGATGGTTGGAACCAAAGAATTGCTGTAGTGAAAGACAACGACACTGCAGGCGTAGTAAACGGATCTCTTGAAAGATGGTATAGTGAAGATTTCACAAAAGATCCTTCTAATTCAGATGTTATAAATCTTTCTAAAGAGATGATAACAAACACATCTAAAGAAGGATATATAGGTAGTTGTGAAGCAATTAAAAAACTCGATTATTTAAAAGAATTGTCTACAATTAATAAAGAAATACTTTATATTTCAGGTGAAATAGATATGGGAGCACCTGCTATGGCTATGGAAGAAATGCACCACCTTACGCCTAATAGTAAGTATGAATGCATATCAGGAGCAGCTCATATTCTTAATATTGAATGCGCGGAAAAGGTTAATAACATAATTTTAGATTTTTTAAATTAATCATATATAAATGGGGGTAGTATGGCACTTAAAACATTTGAACATGTCCTTATACTTGCGGATGATGTAGATAAAACAAAAGATTTTTATGTTGATATATTAGGTTTAGAAGTTGGTTATAGACCAGATTTTCCATTTAAAGGTTATTGGCTTTATTTAAAAGATAATAAAGCCGCATGCATTCATCTTGCAATGAGAAAGCAGGATACTGGACAAGATTATTATATTGGTAAAAAAGATGATGTTAAATCAGGTTCAGGAGCAATTGATCATGTAGCTTTCAATGCAGATGATATTGAAGGTATGAAGAGTAAACTTGATAAAATTTCAATGGAATATACTCATAGAAAAGTTCCAGGATTTCCATTAGAGCAACTCTTTATAATGGATCCTGATGGTGTAAAAGTTGAATTAAATTACGCTACATCGTAAAACAACTATAAGCTTTATCGGGGAGTATAAAATGCCACATAAATATAATGAAAAGATGTTTGATATTAAACATTTACGTGAAACAGCTGAAAAACTAAAAAATTGGGGTCGCTGGGGTCCTGATGATGAAATTGGAACCTTAAATTTTATAACTCCTGATAAAGTAATAGATGCCAGTAAACTTATAAAAAGGGGTAAACGTTTTAGTTTAGGATTAAATTTTGATAGACATGGCCCTCAAAAAGGTACTTGGGGAAATAGATTTAATCCAATTCACCTAATGTTAGCAACTGGAACAGACGCTGTTGCAGGAAGATTTGATGAATTTGGATTAAGATATGCCGATGATATGATTTCATTACCNCTTCAATGTGCTACTCAATGGGATGCNTTNGCTCATATCTTTTATGATGATTANATGTGGAATGGATATGATGCNAGACTTGTTGATAGTGACGGNGCTCAAAAGAATGGNATAGAAAAAGTTAGNGCTGAAATGGCAGGTCGTGGCGTTTTATTAGATGTTGCGCGATGGGCTGGTGTGGATTTTTTTGANGACGGAACAGCTATATCTGCAAATGACCTTGATGAATGTGCAAAATCTCAAAATGTAGAAATTAAACAAGGTGATTTTGTTATTGTTCGNACCGGGCAAATGGAACAACGATTAGATGCTNAAGAATGGGGTGGATATGCAGGTGGTGATGCCCCAGGTCTNGCNTTTGATACAGCTGAATGGATTTATAACAAAGAAATAGCAGCCATTTGCACTGATACGTGGGGATGNGAAGTAAGACCTAATGAAACAAAAGATGCTCAGCAGCCATGGCATTGGGTTGTTATTCCGATGATAGGAATTACTATGGGTGAGATTTTTTANTTACGTGATTTAGCAAAAGATTGTGATGAAGATAAAGTCTATGAATTCTTTTTCTGCGCACCACCACTTCCAATAACAAAAGCAGTTGGATCACCAATAAANCCTATGGCNATAAAATAACATTTATGAAACCATCAGCGACTATTATTGGTGGTTCAATGGCAGGTCTATTTGCTGCCACCGCCCTTTCAAAAAAAGGATGGGACATTTCCGTACATGAAAAAGTTCCTGTCCCGCTTTCAGGACGTGGTGCTGGTATTGCTACTTATGACGAATTAGCTGATCTCGTTTTTAAAGCTACAAATAATAATAACGTTCTGGGCACGACAGCAAAATCAAGAGTGTCTTTAGATATTAATGGAAAAATAATTAATAGTTATGACTACCCTCAAGTATATACAAGTTGGCAATATTTATTTTCTATTCTAAGAGAACAAATAAGTAATGATGATTACTTCATGGGTGATGATTGTATTAAAATTGAACAAAATGAAGATAAAGCAATAGCTTTTTTTGAAAATGGAAAGAAAAAAGAAACTGATTTAATAATAGTTGCAAATGGTATTAAATCTGAATTAAGGACATACGTAGATAATAAAGCTTATCCACAATATGCTGGTTATGTTGGNTGGAGAGGAGTTGTTAATGAAGAAGAAATTAGCAAAAATTCTTTAGAAACACTCTCAAATTATTTTATTGTTGTATTACCCTATAATCAGCAAATAGCTTCCTATCCAATTGCTGGAGAAGGTAAAAATCCATTTAAAATTGGCGAGAGAAGAATTAATTGGATATGGTACAAACCTGTTCCTCAAAAGAAACTTAAAGAAATTTTGTTCGGTAAATCAGGTCAACAATTTGAAGATGGTATCCCTCCAAATGAAATANGAGAAGAAATTGTTAATGATTTATTTAAGGAGGCTGAAGAAAAACTCCCTCCTCAACTTGTTGAATTAGTAAAAATAACAAAACAACCACTTATTCAACCTATTTTTGATCTCCAAAGTATGAAGATGAAAAATGGAAGAGTTGTAACAATTGGAGATGCTGCGTTTACCGCAAGACCTCATGTTGGAATGGGTGTTACTAAAGCTGCCATGGATGCTTTTACGTTGTCTGAATATTTAGAAGACAGCTCTAATTTGGATGATTTAGACAAATGGGAACANAGCAGATTAAAAGAAAGTCAGTTTATAGTTAATAGAAGTAGGAAATTAGGTCAGTATTTATCTATACCGAAAAATAATGAAGACTTAATAATGCCAAATGTTCAAAACGTTTTAAAAGATACTGCCATTAGCCTTTATGACATGGAAGATTATAAAATTTAAAAGAGGTATTTATGAATAATAAATCATTTACATTAAAATTTACTGGCAATGCAACAAACAAAGGATCGATGAGAAATGATATAGATGTGTCATTCGAGTCAATGAATGAAACTTTCAAGCTGGCAACAGATGAAGGTGCTTTCCATGGAGGCAAAGGGACAGCCCCTCCTCCTCTAGCATTATTTACTGCTTCATTATGTGGTTGTATCATGACACAAATAAAAGCTTTTGGTAAAAAGTTAAAAATTGAAGTTAATGAAATTGAAATTGATGCCTCAATGGAATGGCAAGGCGAAGTTTTAGAAGAAGGTCCCTACAAAGCTAGTTGTGATGGATATAATTTAGATATTGATATTATTAGTGAAGAACCAATAGAACGAAAAAAGAAGCTTCTTGAGGCTGCAATTAATGGTTGTTTTATTGAAGCATCTTTAAAGCCTGGAATAGTTAAACATAGACTAAAAGACAAAGAAAATTGGTTAAGTATATAATTTTACTGTATTTTTCCTAAAGCCTTAAGTATTTTCTCTGGTGTAATTGGTTGAGATACCACTTCTGCATTAACTTGTTTTAAAGCATTATTTACAGCATTCATAATAACTGCTGGCGCTCCACCAGTTCCTGCTTCACCAGCTCCTTTAGCCCCTATTATACTTCTACCAGAATTAGTTGTGACATGATCAACAATTATATCAGGCATCTCATAAGCCATAGGAACTAGATAGTCAGCCATAGTTGCATTCTGCATATTTCCTTGATCATCATATACACATTCTTCAAATAGAGCGCCACCAATGCCTTGAATAACTCCTCCCCTAATCTGCTCCTCTACTAATTTAGGATTAATTTGTGTTCCACAATCTTCAACAGCCCAAAATTTATTAATTTTAATAATCCCAGTATCCTGATCTATTGAAACTTGACAGCCCATAGCACTATTGGTGAATACAAAAGGTATACCTTCAATTAATTCGAAACTAGCAGTTGCTAATAATTCAGCATTGGTTCCTTTTGGTAATTCGTGCCCCCTATAATACACAGTCTCAGCTAACTTTTGCAGAGAAATACCTTCTCCGCCATTTTTCCTGATAACATTATTATCTTCTATATCAAGTGTATCCTTATCAGTTTGCATAATGGCGGCAGCAATATTTAAAATATTATCTTTAAGTTTTCTAGCAGCTTTAAGAACNGCTTCACCACCTATACCAGCTCCTCTTGAGGCCCAAGTACCACCACCGTAAGGAGTAGCATCTGTATCACCTAATGTAACCCTTACNGATTCCATTTTAACTCCAAGTTGATCTGCTGCTATCTGCTTCATAATAGCCTCAGTTCCTTGACCTTGTTCAGTTATAGATGACGATAAATGAATTGCTCCAGAACCTTCAAGTCTAATCGATGCACCATCTTGAGATGAAATATGCGCGCCTCCTACACCATAGAATAATGGGCTAGGGTTAGTTACTTCGCACATGCTAATGACACCATGACCTGTTAAAACACCTTTTTTAAAATCTTCTTCCTTTTGCGCCTCTATTTCTTTTATATCCATAATTTCAAGAAGTTTGTCCATTGATGCTTCGTGGGAAAGATCCTCTAAAGGAACTCCTGAAGGACATTTATTAGGATATGCATTGTCAGGAATAAAATTTATTTTTCTTATTTTATCAATGTCCATATCAATTTTATAAGCCGCTTTATCAATTAAAGCTTCAGTTATAGCCACGGCTATTGGATGACCTACAGCTCTATATTGGCACATAGGAGTTTTGTTTTGAAACACCACAGTACCAACAGCTTTATAATTTGGAATAACATAAGGAGCACCTGAAAGATTTAGCACCTGATTAGTTTCAATCGCTGATGTTCTAGGATACATGCTAAATGGACCAATACCACTGAGATCATCAATCTCCATAGCTAATATTTTTCCATTTTTATCAACGCCAAGTTTGCCACTAATTTTATGACATCTTGCATGAATATCTGTTGTAAAACTTTCTAATCTGTCAGCAATAAATTTGACAGGTCTTCCTATTTTTTTGGAAATAGCCGTTACAGCCATTTCATCAGGATAAACATGAACTTTTATTCCAAAAGAACCACCTACGTCTCTACTTACAATTCTTACTAAACCCTCGTTTAAATCTAAGTGTTTGGCAATTATATGTTGCATCATGTGAGGCGCCTGACCATTGTGATAAATTGTCATTTTGTTTTCAGCTTTATTCCAATCTGCAACAATCCCCCTAGATTCTAATGTGACACCTGTGTGTCTTGCAAAATCAAGCGTTGCCTCAACAACAGCGTCAGCTTCTTTGAATGCTTTTTCAACATCTCCTTGATTAACTGTTCTTGTCCAAAATAAATTATTACCAAGTTCTGGATGAATAACTACTGCATTAGAGTCTAAAGCAGTTTCCATATCAACTTGAGCTTCCTTTTCTGCCCAGTCTACTTCTATAAGCTCCAATGCATCTTCTGCCTGGGCTCTTGAATCTGCAATTACTACTGCAACAGGTTCACCCTGCCATCTAGCAATTTTTTTTGCTAATGGTGTTTGTTCTGGTGATCTCATTTCACCTAAATGACCTAAGGTACCAATCCAAGGTTTGCATACTTCATCTATTTCTTTTGCAGTAAATACATCTACTACACCATCAGATTTTTTTGCNTCATTAGTATTTATTGATTTTATTTCAGCGTGAGCAAANGGTGACCTTAAAAAGGCGACATGAACCATTCTAGGNAANGTTAAATCATCTACAAACTGACCACCACCATCAAGATGTTTTTTTGCATTTTCTCTAGGCAGACTTCTTCCAATATATGAGTTNGGNCTATCTAAAGATCCTAATTTAGGNTTTTGATTTACTTTAATATCATCCATATCTTACACCTNAATTAATTTCATTAATACATTCTTCAATTGCATCTACAATTGATTGATAACCAGTACACCGACAATAATTTCCTGAAATCTCTGATCTTATTTCATCTCTAGTAAGCTTTTTTTTGTTCAGAAGAATTTCTTTGGTAGTCATAAGCATGCCAGGAGAACAAAAACCACATTGAAAAGCATTATGCTTNAGGAAATTCTGCTTCACTTTTTCCATCATTTCATCATCAAAACCTTCTACNGTNTTTAAATTTGTACCATTGGCTTGTGATGCTAAAACCAAACATGACCTAACGGCTTTTCCGTCCATCTCTATAGTACAAGCACCGCATGCGCCTTGCTCACACCCTAAATGTGTACCAGTAAAGCCTTGTGATCTTAGATAATCTGCTAAATGCTGTCTTGAAGGAACATTTACATTATTAAATCTTTCCCCATTGACTGTAAAAGATATATTAACTGAGTTATTAGCAGCCATTTAATTCTCCAATTTACTTAAAACTTTTTTGATCAAAACTGTTGCTAAGTGAAGTTTCATTTCTGAACTACTATTTAAATCACCTGCAAAATCTATCTCTGAACTTAAAGAATTTTTTAATTTGTCATAATCATAACCATTATCTANATATAATCTTGCAGTTTTATCAGCAACATCTGGNTTATCACCAGTAGCAAAAAANACTAATTTTAGNTCTTTNATATCATTTTTTGAACCCATNACATTNGCAATTAATCCTGCCATAGCGTAATCACCATGCCGCCTACANACTTCATCAAAAANAATTTTTTGTCCTTGTTTTAATAATGGGTATTTTATACCAACCACTATTTCATCTTGATTTATAGCTGTTTCAAATAGGCCTAAATAAAATTCTTTGGCATTAATTGATCTTTCACCATTTTGACCAGAAACAATTATTTCAGCATTTGTTGCAACTGCTAANGCAGGTAATTCTGCAGCAGGGTCGCCGTAAGCTATACTTCCTCCATGAGTNCCTTTATTTCTAATTGCTGGATGAGCAACCATTTTTAAAATATCAATCATGCAAGGCATGTTATCTTTAACTGTTTTATTATTCATAACATCTGAATGTGTTGCTAAAGCACCAATGAACAAGGTTTGTCCGTCTATTTTGATTTCATTCAATCCACTGATTTTAGAGATATCTATTAAACAAGTAGGNCTTGANAATCTCATATTAAGTGCAGGTAACAAAGATTGACCACCTGCTAAAATGACTGCCTCATCATCTTGTGCTTTAATTTTTATAGCATCTTGTAAATTTACTGCTTCGTGATATGAAAAATCAGCTGCTTTCATTACTATCAACTCCCCTTAGAAAACAATTCTATCTTATAATTTAATCATTATTTATAAAAGCTATCAACGATTTTTGAATTATATTTTATGATTTTAAATATTTGATTATATCATTTCATATTTACATATATTCATATATTGTTCACTTTATGTTTTTTGTATTAGGAGTTAAAGATGAGTGATAATGTTGTGCATATGAAACTTGAAGGATCTTCTAAAAGCCATTCAAGAACTGATATATTAACAAGAGATGTTGAAAGTGTCATAGATGAACCTATTGTAAGAGGTGGCACTAATTTAGGTCTCTCTCCAACAGAAACACTTGTATCGTCACTAATAGGATGTACAAACGTCATAACTCATAGAATAATGGNAAAAATGGGTTTTAAAATTGATAAGTTAGATATTAAAACNAAAACNCTATTTAANAAAGATGGTGCCAGTATNGTGCAAGAAGTTGATATACCATTTCCTGAAATTAATATGGATATTGAAATCTCAACAGATGCTTCAGAAAGTGATTTAATAGAAGTTAAAAAGCAATTGGCAATGTATTGCCCTATTGCTAAAGTTATTAGAAATTCTGGCACTACAATCAATGAAAATTGGACCAAAATTAATTAGGATTAATTAATGAACCGAAGAGATAGGTTAAATCATCAACCCTTCATAAAAAGACCTAAACTTNNCTTAAAANATAATAAAAANATTATNTTATGGGTAATTGTAAATCTTGAAGTATGGGATCCGGATTTGGCGCAACCTAGAAATATTTTACCACCACCTATGAATGTACCAATGCTTCCTGACTTGCCAAATTGGGCCTGGCATGAGTATGGAATGAGAGT
>FUFK010045127.1_pt1 | contig 10768 bp, 25 predicted proteins | sample 1021851 | NCBI WGS metagenome assembly FUFK01 (sample SAMEA51879418, study PRJEB19060) | metagenome
TTTCTTTGATGATGGAGAACAAGAACAGCCAGGTGAAGTACAATCAGATGTGGAACTAGAGGAAGAGTTCGTTCTTGAAGAGTTTGAGGACATTGAAGAAGTAGACTTTGAGGAGTTAGACGCTGATGAGCTTGACGACGAAATTATTGCTGAAATACTACAGGATGAAGCAGATGTTGAGATCTTTTTTGAAGAAGTCCTAGAGGACAACCCGGACTTCTTTGAGGAAGCTACAGATGAGCAGATAACTGTTATCTTTGAAGCAGCGCCAAAGCTGTTTAACGAGGCTTCTGACGAGGTTAAAGAAGAACTTGAAGAGGAAATAAACGTGTTCGCTGGTGGCTTTGAGGACTATGTGCCAGAGGATTCAACCATTAACGTCGATGACCGACGCTCTATCATTGCTGTAACAAGCACTGCTATAGTAGCTACTACAGCAGTAGCGACAAGACCGTCACCACCGCAACCAAGACCTACAACTCCAACCCCCCCAAGACCTAGCAGTCCATCGGCTGTTTCTCCCAGTGGTCCAACAATTAGGAGAAACAATGATTAAACGTAAACTCAAACGCATAACAAGAGAAGCGTTCATTCTCAGCCTTACTGCTGGTTCAACAGGTATTGTGCTAATTACGTTGTCTGGGGAGACAAGAGAGTACGGTATTTGGATTACGGTAGCTAGTGCGATCTGCCATTTTATTGGTGTGTGGATTGATTGGAAAGAAGAATAGGTTAGCTACACACCCAGTGTTGCCAGCCACCGCCTGTAGCCCTATAAATAAGCCAAGCAGAAACCCTGATATTATCTTGCCCATTATAGATGTCCCCTACATACCCTAAAGCAGTACGACTCCTAGCATCCCAATACGTTCTCAAATGCTGCATCAAACCACTAGCAGTACTAACACTTGATCGTGCTTGAGGATCACCACCAGATTCGCAAGAAATGATTGAGAGGAACCTGGCAGTATCACGCAAGTCTCCACCCATCTCCACAATGGCAGATTCCACAGTGGATCTCCAACGTTCTACGGCTGGTGAGAATCGTGCATCAGGGGAAACGGTTGAATACAGACGGACAGGTATGCTTCGTTCCATAGCCCATTGTCGATGCCACTTGTGAGTGTTGCGACCATACACGCCATCCTGGTCGATACCCATCCAGTATTGCAACAGCCACACTCGTTCACTGTCCTCTAACCAGTCGTATTCAGTGGCTAATATATGTTCCTCTATCTTATCCCACGGTATGTACGCTTGAGCTGGTGTCGCAAAAAGAACCAGCATTGCAAAAACCGCTATTAAATACCGCACATACCCTCGCATTCTTGGTCAAACAAATTAATCTGCCCCATATCCTCTTCATTCCGTAAATCAACTTCAGATAACGGCAACATAGACCGATGCAAATAAGGTTCGCCTTCTAATTTGCCTACAACAAGAGCTTGCTTCCGTAATTTTTCATCAAAGTCTACAGCATCTGCCCAGCCGTCTGGATCAGTTGTTTTAATGTGTCTCCATTCAACGTCATTGTGGTACGGACAACCTAGACAAGCGCTTCTTGGTGGCCTGGGGTAGCCTTTATCTTCCATCCATTTCAAACAATCGTATCTTGTCATGCGGTTATCAATTAACGGGTAATGATTGGCTACCCAAGGAACGTTAGGGTCTTTCATACGTTGCGTTTCATCCCAACTAATACCCATCACTAAGTCCATGCAATGATGTTGTTCTTCTTTCCATCGTTGGCGTGGTTTCAAACCGACCAGCTCTCGTTGTTTTTTCATTAATGGATTTATTTTGTATTCAAGTGTGCATTGCCGACGCAACAAACCTTTCGTGCCATCAGGGTTCTTAACGAATATCGGCATTGAAGCAACTCTGGTTATGTCTGGGTTTTCTCCTAGTGCGTCTTTGCGTAAGTTCCCTGCGCTGACTATGTGTACTTGGGTTCCGTTTTCTTCAAGTATGGGTTTTAACCATTGTAAGTGATCGTACACGGATTGAGGTTCCCATCCGGTGTCGCTGAAGATGGCGTGGTCCATGTGTGGGATTTCTTTGTGTACTCCCATTAACGCTACTGTTGTTGATTGGACTCCTGCGCCCAGGCTGAGGACTCTTAATCTAGGTTTCATAGGTATGTGTCCTTTTCTTGCCAGTGCCGCCACAGCATTAATAGTTCTGCTGCGAAATCTGCGTCAAACACAGCGACTCTACCTACAGTCTTGCCTACGGTTGATCTCCTGTCACCATGTATGGCGAATAGTACCCACTTGTTTCCGTTTGCGACTTTGCGGAGTTTAGTTATCCAAGGGAACAGTGTCCAGCGTTTGCGGTACTTGACCTCGACAGTTATGTCCCCCAACCAGATATCATGGCTTTCCATACCTGCCGAGGTCCGTTTCGCATCTTTTAATCCGTATTCGTACAGTAATGCGACAATCTCGTTCTCGCCAATCGTACCCTTTTGTCTAGCTTTACTCACGGATATTTGAATCAAACGTTTCAGGATACCTGTCCAAAATACGGCGGATCATGCCGGACCTAGACCTACCCTCCTCCAACGCTGTGTCATCAATACGTTTCACTAAGTCTTTCGGTAGCCTTACGCTTACCATTATGTCATTGTTCATGTTTTATCCTTTTGTTACAGTTAGGGCAACGACCCCTTTCTTGCACAATGCGTGAACCGATATACCAGTTGCATTCGCATCGCACAAGATAAGGGGATTTGTTGCGGAGTTTACTTTTCTTGCGATTGAAGTCGTCAAACAATCAGAACCAATCTTCATCGGTCATTGGTTTGCCGTCTACTATCGCCGTTGCCCCCTGATATGGATCTTTCTTCATCGAAGGTCTAATGACCTTAGCGATGTTCCATACAGAACAGTTCCACCCTTTCTTGGGTGTGCCGTCTTTAGCTTTGTAATCTCTTGATTTGAATCTTCCTTGCACCATGACTCTGCTGCCTTTGCTGGTTTCGTCTATGATGGCATCGAAGTGGTCTGTGTTGCCTTCTCTTGACTCCCACACCGTTAAATCTATAAATGTCGTTTCGGAATCCTTCGTCGGCTGCCATGCGAGGGCATTCTCAATTACTTGCTTGCCAGTTGATTCAATAGTCTTGGTAGACCATTCACGGCAAAGGTTACCGTGTAAATATATTGTTTCTTCATTTAGCATTTAGATGCTTCCTTTCTATTTGTTCTAACCTTGCTTCCGCTTCCGCTTCTACAGGACAAAAATAATCATGCGTTACTTCTGTTGCACGCCAATCATCATAAAATTCTTCATCAGGGGTCATTCCTTAACTCCTTTCCATTAAGTGATTTGAGATGCTCATGAATAACATACATCCCTGATTTACTAGCTCCATCAACCCAACCCTCAAGAAAGACACCAATCTTAGACGCAGCCCGGCGATAAGCATTGCCCTCGCACACCTGCGCTCGAAAGCCTTGCGACTTCCCTTTCATGTTGTCATAATCTCCAGTTGATTCAACAGAAACTTCCTTACCATCTATCTCTACAGTTAAACGCCATACCTGAGCTTCAAGATTCCCTTCGCCATCAAACAAATCTGAATTTGGTACTTTCTCCCAAGAATATGGACCTACGGCAGCTAACAATAACTGCGTAACATTTGCGTGTCCAACAAAAGATAAATTGCGACCTGCCTTTGGTTTAGTTTCAATAAAGACAGGACTAACAGGTTTAGTTAATTGTATTAGTTGTTCATTCATACTGTTTCCTCCTCAGTTAACCAACCAGCATGCATCTTAGCCATCTGCAACGACACCTCAGTAGGACCACACGCCTCACAGATGCTTTGATACCTGCAATAGCGACAGTTCCAAGGCTGTCCTTTGCTAGCACCATACGCAGGTGGCTTTTCCACAAGCATATCCACACCGTTGTCATCGAATACAACAGCGTCAGGTAGCATTTCTTCTGCCAATGATTGTTGTACGCTACGGAAGTTGTCTAGTTCTTGTTCTGCAATTTGTCGTGGTGTGAACCCATCAAACAAAGGTTCGTCAACTTCTATGGTCCATTCGATCATATCTCCCGACTTATGCGCTCCACGGAAACCTGACTCTTTCGCTAAATACACCATCCATAAATGCGTTACTTCTGGTGTTCCTAAAGCGTACAAAGCTGCTTGTGCAACGTGCTGTCGTTTAGGTAACCCTGTTTCCTTAGCTATTTTGAATGGGTAGGAACCCATTGTTTTGATCTCAAGCAACCTGGTTTGCCCATCAACTTCAACTACTCCGTCGGCTGAACCGCTGAGGCTAACACCTGAACCGGATAAGTCTACTATGGCTTCCATTTCACCGCCATGTACATGGGATATTGAGTTTTGGAGTAATTCGTGCATTGAAGTACCTAACGAAAACGCTATTAATGTGCTTGTATCAAAGCTATGAGCCTCTGGAAACTTGGCGGCGGCAAAGCCACGCTGACGTAGACAATTACCAGCGTCACTACAACGCATCAAAGTCCCAGCCGCAGTAGGCTTCGCACCATTCTCCTCATTATCATCAGCTAAGAACTTCTCAAACGATTCCCTAGCCGTATTACTGTATTGCATATTGTTCTTCTCCTAATCTGTAAAAGGCAACCTTACGCTTGCCGTTATTCGGATAATCCATCTTCCGATCTATCTTCACACCAAACTCCTCACTGAGCTGACGCACTCGACGTTGCCAATCACCCTCGCCCAAGTTCTCCCTAAAATCACTGGCAGAACACCAGCCGTCATTCAACGTGTAACCAGAACGATGACTACGAGTCAACGCCATGTGCAACTCCCAACGAAGAAAGTCATACACACGCTTACAATTATTACTAGCATCTTTCAGTTCTTTGTACGCTTCTTTTTCTAAACCTGGCTGGTCACCTGATCTAGCTTTTATTTGGGTACGGAAAGGTCGATGGCAGGTAGGACATTTCCCACCTGCCACCTTTGTAACCGCATCAAAGCGGTCAATGACCATTTGCATACCATTGTGATATGGATTCTGCACGATTAATCTTCCTCTACCGTGTAGTCTTTAACTTCCATGTTTGTAACAGCAGCTTTGAATAGCTTGATGCCGTCACCCGGCTTCCAATCAGCGAAAGGATCACTTGCATCTTTATCTGAAATGTATGGAGCGCTTACAGTAATGCTAAATTCGTAGCCTTGAACCTCAATAGAAATACTATCGAAAGAGCTAAAGATCTTGCCTCTAATCTCTGGTTCTACCCTGCAAGTATGCAATGTTGTATTGACACTACTCCTTGGCTTTTCACGGTACTTATATTCCTCAGTCACTTAATTCCTCCTGTAACTTTTTCATAGCTTCCCGAAACTTTCGGAAAGCGATCAATGAACGCATATCCACACTACAAAACCGTAAGACTATAGCTTTACAGAATCGCATAGCTGTCTAGCCCACCTACCGGCAGGTCTACAATCACAGTGCATACATCGAACGTCACCATCTCCGGGACCGCCCAACTGCACCCACCTATGACCGTTGTCTTTGATACGGGTATCTGTCTGGGATTTATTCATACACTAAGTGTATCAGAATGTGTGACAATGTGTGTAATGCTTGCAGAAATTATTGCATCATCATACGTCTGTAGCGAAAACGCTCCGCAGCAGACATACCAGCACGAACACCATACATCGGATAATTAATATCTTCTTCCTCAAACGATTCCATCAAACACTCAGTTTGCACCGGACACAGCCAACAAACACGCCTAGCTTTTTTATGCTTATCAGAATACATTAGCTTAGTCATACCCCGACAGTTAGCTTTCTCACGCCAATCCAAACCCATACATAAACAATACATCAATACCGTTGCTATGTAGATGACACTACTGTATAGTTACCTTTAGAAAGTTCCTCCTTTCTATAGACACTGAACTACCCCCACCGTTTCCTATGCGGTGGGGGTGTTCTGTTTTTAGATCACACAACAAACGTAGCTACTAAATTTTTCGATGGCTAACGTATGTAGTTATATAGTTGATAGTGATTTTTTGTAGTGATTACGCAAAAAGAGTCCGGCTTTGGCCTGGCCAGGTTTTAGAATAGTCGTTCTTGTGTTGGTAGGGTTAGCATTTTTTCGTATATCTGCAACCCTACTTTTGGGTGTACGCAGTTCCGTAACGCTTGCGACGGATCATGGTTGCCGTCATAATAAATATTGCCCTCATAATGGATACCTAGCCAATCCTTTAACATTTCTGAACCGGCAACAGTCCCTAAATTAATGAAATTTTTAGGTTGCGGTACTGTTTGCAGAATCGTATCGTTGAACAAAAAATTAGACCAAAACAAATGTCTACCAACTTTTTTAGTGGGCTTTATTAACGGTTCATAGTATGGGACAACGTTTTCGACTATCCATTTACCGGCGTAGGAATTGTTTAGAAATATAATTTCTTGATAGAGGTCCATGACCGGATAGCGTGGTTTGCGGTTACGACCCCCTCTAAGCATTCGTGTATGACTTTGGCATGGTGGACTTGACCATATAAAGTCGTATTCGTGTGAATGGTCTAAAAGATATTGGTGTGCATCGCCAACAACAATGTGATCGTTCGGGTGTTGTTGCCGGTAGACGTTAGCTATCTTTTCGTTTATTTCTACAGCGGTTACTTCGCATTCTGTCCATAGTTTGCGGTTACCGCCTAGTCCGGCGTATAGGTTTAGAACTTTCATTATTTCCTTAATCCGGCTACACGTTCCCAATATCTTAATCTTCTTGCGGCAACTAGTACATTTTTGTCTGTTGGTCGTGAGAAGTAAGCTATTAGTTTTTTGCGTTCTTCTTTATTCATTGTTCCTCACTTTTGAATTTAGGATATTTTTCTTCTAACTCTTTCATACGGTTTTGTGAAGAAACCCAACTTTCCCAACAATACATTGTCCAATCATCTAGATCATTCAACAATTTTTTATTAGGTTCTGTTTCTTCTTCTTCTAATTTCTCCGCTAGAGATAAAAAGTTTTCCATGCCTTGCATCATTTTGACATCGTGCGCAAGCCATTTGTATGTTTGCCTATCAAGTGTTTCTTGATTGGGTTCATCACTTTTCTTGTTTGTCATTGTTCCTCACTTTCTAATTCCTCAACCGTTACATCATTAAGTTCCCCCCAATTACCTAACATTTCATCGGCAGATATTTCTGCTAAGTCTTGATTAGGTGCATTGACGGTTATTGTTATTACTGCGTGGTCGTAAACATACGTTACGTTGTATTTCATTGTTGTCTCTCTCTCCATAATTCAAGCTCTTTTCTTTCAACTTTTTTTATCCCTTGAATAACTTTTTTTTGGTAGTCGTATCCGTGTGACGCTAACGAATTAATTAACCGAACAATCTTTAATTGGTGTTCGGGCGTTAGTTCCTCAATCCGACAATTTATTTCTTGCACTAGTTTCATTGTTCCTCACTTTTCTTAAACACTATTTCAACGGACATGATTCCACCGTGTTCATCGGTTGTGGCATACACGGGATAAACACCGTCACCACTGTATGTAGACGTAACAACGCCTAACGTAGTTTCACCGGCTTTATCATCAGATAAAGTTATCTGACAGCACTCATCGTAGTCACCGCCGGAACCGTATTCATCTTTGTAAACGTAGCATGGATCAATTAGCAGTATCTGACCGCTATCCACCCCACAATGTCCAATAAGTTTTGTAGTCATAACTTTCCTTTCATTTAATAAACAACCCCATACTACCCCCATAAACATTAAAATGTATGACAATTTGTAAAAAACCTTTACCCGGTTTTGGCCTGGCCAGGTTTTTCAACGGCTTAAAACTGTAGTTATGTAGTTGATAGTGAACGATCAGTGGTTACGCAAAAAAAAGAACCCCCTCGCCGGTGAGAGGTTACCGGCGAGGGGGTAGGGGGGGCGGGGGCTAATTTATGTGCATTACCTCATGGAATTTGTCTGTAGCGGTTAGCCACAATTCAATTCCCGTATCTTTCGGGTTCTCCCCGCCGAACAAGTAGCACCACCCGCTTGCATCGGTCCACTTGCTAACTTTTGCGGTTCCCATATTGCGGCTTAATTCGGCACGATATAAGTCACTGTAACCCTTATAGCTGTAGATCATCTCAATGACCTCTCCATATTCGGATTCTGTGTGCATTATGTCTTTTTTGGTAATCATATTTATATTCCTCCTGTTATAGCTATTAAAAATATGAATGTGTATACGACCATTATCAGGTAGACCATCGCCCAACTATTAATAAATCGTTTAATTAATTTAATCATTTACCATCTCCATAATTTGCTTACGGGTTAATGTTTCTTCAGTTTCGTAGTTAATAACGGCGTAATCATGTAGATCAACGCCACTACCAAACACGGGATAAAGACACCCGTCTACTTTAAACTGCCCATTAGACACATAGCGTAGATACCATTGATAACCCGCCGACTCTAAAGAATCAGTTTCTATATCGACCCCACCCATATATGAGGGACCGCCGTTTAACGTGTACGTCATATTAAAACGCCCCTTTCATATTGATAATTGTTAATTGATGGAAATTTAAAGCATCGGCGGGATATATCGCCATTACCTCTTCTTCATTCCATTTACAAAAAGACAACTTAGTTAAAGCACCGTTTCGTTCTACCGTTTCAGGGTGACATTCTTTTATGTGGTCATGGCACGCCGTAGGTTTAGTCGGGTCACCGTAGTGACCGTGTTCCGGTTCTGCCTCTGCGAAAGGTCCATCGGCGGTGTATATCCACTCTTTACAGTGCGGACATTGTTGGGCTTGATATTCGCCGGTTGTATCAACTAGTACGCTTATGGACCCGTCATTATTTTGTCGTGTATATGTACTCATTACCAATCCGCCTCGCATTCTTCATAGTCGGTTAAAAGGTCAAAGATAGCGCCGATTAATCTTGTGATAATTGCGCCCTCTAATTCACTGTGCATTAATAGCCATTCATTAGTGGGTCGTTGATTCACCCATACCGTTTTCGTACAGTGTTCGCATTGATGACAAAGTAAGTCCGGTCCGTATTGTTGTTCTATTGAGAAACAAGGCTCGTAATGATTATCAAACAATAGCGGCTTATAAAGGTCATCACTGTCAAAAGGTTCACGGTCCGCCCCGATTAGGTACTGTGACCCATCTTCACGGTAGATACCGATAGCCCAACAACCCCCGCCGGTGTGATCGAAACTAACGGTGATAGTTTCTTTATCAGGTAACGTTGAATGTTTAATACTGTTATCAATAATGGTAATTAACTCGCTAACCGTTTTATATGAACGCTTAGGGCTAATCATAGCTTTAGTGTGCATAAGTTAATCCTCTCTTGAATAGACACTAACCCCACTATATCACCCATTTTGTATTTTGTATGACATTTATTGATGATTGAAGAGATCGTCAAAACATAATAAAGCGATCACTCAATACGGAACAGTTGTAGGTGATAGTGAACATCGATCCTTTTAGTATAAAAAAAAAGTAATGCACATATGAAAAAGGGCATGAGAAAAGCCCCCCTTTCGGGGGGCTAATCCGTTAAATGTTTAGCGTGATAAGTGCAAGATAATCACGCCAATAATTATTATTAACGTAATCATTGTATGTAACAACTTTCTATTAATTGTTTGAAATTATCGGTTACCTCTTTTGTAATATTAATAGTGTCTTTCTTATTACCGGCGCTATCTTCACCACAACTATGGAACAACTCTCCACAATTCCACCGCTCATCGATGGTAAGCCTAACCGTAGGACCGCCATAGGTTAATAGAAATTCTGCAATATAACCGCCGTTAATATCATCGGTGAAAACTCGCACCTCTAAACAATCAAAGTCGGTTAAGTCTTGCCATTCGTACTCTACAGCTACTCTATAATCAAAGATGTTCATTATTTCACCCCCTCTCTAAAAATTTTTTTTGCTAAAAACCTGGCCATTTTTGCCCATCTTGTAACGCCTCTAGAGTCTTCCCATATGAGGAATAGAACTAACGACATAACAAAACAAATTGAATATAAGACAATAAATACAGTAGGTATATGAATCATTCAAAACACCCCCACATCCGAACGCCGGTCTTATTGTTGTTTCTCCAATTATGGGACACGATAAGCGCCGAACAATCACCATCAGCAACGGGGCGCATATCATGACGGGTTGTGAAATGTGGTCCTAAGTTTCCACGCTCAATAGGGTTGTATGTTATTTCATACCACCCAAACTGTTGTAAAGGCGTTGTGAACGTTAAACGGTCATTATGAAACGTTTTAAGCGTCTTAGTGACCTCTACAGGGACACCGCTCACACGTGCGACAACGGACCGAACACCCCTTTCTAAAATGCGGTTATGACCTGCGGGCTGCACATGAAAACGAGGTTCATTAATTTCTATCGTGACATCTCGCAACCACCGCACCCCCTCACCTTTCCATTGAACCGACAGACAAGCCTCGTTTAAGTTAGCGTGCAATTTCACACGCTCACCAAACATAGGCACATCATCGGCGCTAATATACTTACTAGCCATTATGTATCCTCTCATTTAATAGACAAGTCCGAAACAAACGGACAACTACAGCATAACAGCAATTAAACCCGACCACACAACAACCACCGAAAACCTAAGTCTCGCTTGTTTGTAGTGGTACGGGGGGGTTTGTTTTGTTTTATGGGGTAGGGGGGGGGCGCTTAACATGATCTTTTTACGAACATATGTTCGC
>FUFK010050533.1_pt1 | contig 10768 bp, 10 predicted proteins | sample 1021851 | NCBI WGS metagenome assembly FUFK01 (sample SAMEA51879418, study PRJEB19060) | metagenome
ACCTGATGATTACAAATCAACTGCTCTACCAACTGAGCTAAGCCGGCACGCTACTTCAANGCTTATNNTTAATGTCCTATAGCATAACAATTGGAGATATCAAACGCCTGTTGGGGCAATAATTGTTTTTTTGCAACCTGATTTTTCAAACGAGTAGATTGCTGAAGTTCAATTTTTTGACGGCAAATTCTTCCGAATTTCATANAAAGTGATGCTGGCGGCATTTGAAATATTTAGAGTGGGGAAATTCAAAGCGGTAGGTAGGCGAGCAANATTATCGCAACTATCCCTCGTTAGACGCCTCAAACCTTCTCCTTCTGCTCCAAGTACAACTGCAGTCCTCGTATGAACGCCGAGGCTCGAGAAATCATTTTGTGCGTCGTCAGATAGACCAATACACCAAAATTCGGCTTTTTTTAGTTTGTCGATAGCTCTAGCAATATTTTTTGTCCGTATTATTGGTATGTGTTCCAAGGCACCAGAAGCTGCNTTGCCAAGAACGCCATCTAATCGAGGAGTTGATCTGTCGTGTACAATTATCGCATCCGCAGAGAATGCGACAGCTGATCGAATTACTGCGCCGAGGTTGTGAGGGTCGGTAACCTGATCGAGCACGACTACAAATGAATATTCAGTCGAATGACACCTATTTATTTGGAAATCCAGTGTCCCATAATAAAGCTCGCCAACGATAGCGGCAAAACCTTGGTGAACAGAATGGTCTGGTAGAAGTGCNGTTAAGTCTTTTGATGAGAGGGCGTTTAACTTGATCTTATTAGCCTCGGGGAGGCGAAAACGCGACTTAATTTGATCTTCGACATTATCTTGTGTGCTTTCAGTGAAAAAAATCTCATAAATCTTTCGATCTGAATTCCCTATCGCAGCTGTGACGGCATGCTTTCCCCATAGCAAAAGTGATTTATCGTAGNGNGGTAGTCTGGAAGCATTGCCACTNTTATCTTTNTTGTTTCTCCGCACGAATTTTTTGGAAAACCTGCTATTTTGAGGTTTCTTGGACTGATTCAAATTNAAGTAATCCTCTGTAATTTCCTACTCGACTAAGGCTCGTTGAACTACTATANTNGTTTTAACAGTTTTTATGACCAAAAAAAGCCATTTTTAAACGTTTTAGCATTGACAAATATGGGAGTTTCCTCATATTGCGCACTCCGTGTTCCTAACTTAGCAGGGAATGGCGTTGCTGTGGTGGCTCGGTTTTATGGGTGGGGTGCCCGAGTGGCTAAAGGGGACGGGCTGTAAACCCGTTAGCATTGCTTACGTTGGTTCGAATCCAACCCCCACCACCACTTGTGATTGCCGCTAGGCAACAATTTTAGAAGGTAGAGTACTAGTTTTTAAATAGAAAGGCAGGCAAATCTTCTTTACGGACCAAACTGGTTGAAGACAAAGGGCGGGTGTAGCTCAATGGTAGAGCAGCAGCCTTCCAAGCTGAATACGAGGGTTCGATTCCCTTCACCCGCTCCACAGCACTTGACTTGAAGGACTTTGAATTGAGCCTAAATTTGTCACAAAGGACTGACTTACTTAATTTTTTTTGATACTGCAGGAGTATTTTTTCGATGGCAAAAGAGAAGTTTGAGCGTAATAAGCCCCATTGTAACATTGGCACTATTGGTCACGTTGACCACGGCAAGACGACATTGACGGCCGCTATCACGAAGGTTTTAGCTGAGGCTGGTGGAGCTGACTATACTGCTTACGACCAGATAGATAAGGCTCCCGAGGAGAAGGCTCGAGGGATAACGATATCTACGGCTCACGTTGAATATGAAACAGGTGGTCGCCACTATGCTCATGTAGATTGTCCTGGTCACGCAGACTACGTTAAAAATATGATTACGGGTGCAGCACAAATGGATGGTGCTATATTGGTTGTGTCCGCGGCTGACGGCCCTATGCCGCAGACCCGAGAGCATATCCTCCTGGCACGCCAAGTCGGTGTCCCTGCGCTCGTTGTTTTTATGAATAAGGTCGATCAGGTGGACGATGAAGAACTTCTCGAGCTTGTTGAGTTAGAAGTTAGAGAGCTGCTTTCTTCGTACGATTTCCCAGGTGATGATATCCCAATAGTTAAAGGCTCCGCGCTGGCCGCTATTGAGGATTCAGATACGGCAACGGGGAAAGACTCTATTATGGAGCTAATGGCCGCGGTTGATGATTATATTCCTCAACCTGAGCGTCCAAAAGATCAACCATTTTTGATGCCTATTGAGGATGTGTTTTCAATTTCCGGAAGAGGAACAGTTGTCACGGGGCGTGTTGAAACAGGTGTAATTAATGTAAACGATCCAGTTGAAATTATTGGAATTCGCGAGACAGGTAAGTCAGTTTGTACTGGGGTTGAAATGTTCCGTAAGCTTCTTGACCAAGGTGAGGCAGGTGACAATGTCGGGTTATTACTTCGTGGTATAAACCGAGATGATGTTGAGCGCGGGCAGGTTATAGCAGCTCCCGGTTCTATTAGTCCTCACACAAAGTTTTCCTGCGAGGCGTATATTTTGACTAAGGAAGAGGGGGGTCGTCATACACCATTCTTTTCTAATTATCGTCCTCAGTTCTATTTTCGTACAACCGATGTAACAGGGTCGGTGGTATTGCCTGATGGAACTGAAATGGTTATGCCCGGTGATAATATATCGATGGAAGTTAATCTAATTGCGCCTATAGCTATGGATGAAGGCCTTCGCTTTGCAATTCGGGAAGGTGGGCGCACCGTTGGTGCTGGTGTTGTCTCTAAGGTAATCGAATAAAAGAGNCAACATTCACTTTCAGAGACGTGGAGGAGGAGTGTAGCTCAATTGGTAGAGCACCGGTCTCCAAAACCGGGGGTTGCGGGTTCGATCCCTGTCACTCCTGCCACGATGAGGAATGGGTAGACGAGATAAGGTTAGATTTGCCAATTGTAATAACATATAAGTTGATCGGTTCGAGATGAGTAAGGTTAATCCAGCACAGTTTGTACGACAAGTTAGACAAGAGGTAGCTAAAGTTTCTTGGCCAAGCCGCAAAGAGACTGGTGTAGGCACTTTAATGGTCTTCATAATGGTCTTTCTTGCAGCAATTTTCTTTTTTGTGGTTGACTTAGGCTTGTCATGGGGAGTGCAGCTTATTCTCGGCTTAGGAGGCTAAAATGGCCCAAAGATGGTATGTTGTTCATGTCCACTCGGGTTTTGAGAAAAAAGTAGCTCAAAATTTGAGAGAACAGGCAAAAATTCAAGAGATGGATGACTTGGTATCCGAAATTCTTGTTCCGACCGAGGAGGTCGTAGAGGTGAGGCGAGGTACCAAAGTAAGTGCAGAACGTAAGTTTTTCCCAGGATATATATTGGTTAAAATGGAGATGACTAATCAAAGTTGGCATCTAGTGCAAGACCAACCCAAGGTTGCATCCTTTCTTGGAGCCAAGGGAAAGCCTATGCCAATATCGGAAGCCGAGGCTACAAGAATAATTAAACAGGTCGCGGAAGGTTTAGATCGTCCTAAGCCAAAAGTGACCTTTGAAGTCGGGGAACAGGTAAGAGTGGCTGACGGTCCTTTCTCGTCTTTCAATGGTTTTGTTGAGGATGTTGATGAAGATAAAGCTAGACTGAAAGTTGCGGTATCTATATTTGGNAGGTCTACGCCTGTAGATCTTGAATACAGTCAAGTTGAAAAAATGTAAGGTTAAGAGCTATTAAAACTCACGCGTGGGAGATTTAGCCCGAAATCCTGGGTTTATCGTACCACGCACTCTTTTAAAGGTAAAAAAATATGGCGAAGAAAATCGAAGGTTATATCAAACTGGAAATCCCGGCTGGTGGTGCTAACCCGTCTCCACCAGTTGGTCCCGCGCTGGGTCAGCGTGGTCTTAATATAATGGAATTCTGTAAAGCTTTTAACGCAGCCACTCAAAACTTAGAGCAAGGTATGCCGATTCCAGTTGTTATCACTGCTTATTCAGACGCAACCTTTTCGTTTGTTACTAAAACACCTCCTGCCAGCTTTCTCATAAGAAAAGCCGCAAAATTAAACAAGGGCGCTAATAAACCAGGATACGAAGTTGTAGGGTCGATAACACTAGCCCAAGCTAAGGAAATTGCTGAAGCAAAAATGCAAGACTTAAACGCTGTAGATGTTGATGGCGCAGTGATGATGATAAAGGGATCGGCACGATCCATGGGGATAGAGGTGGTGGAGTAGAATCATGGCAGGTAAAGGAAAAAAATTACGTGATCATTATAAAAATATTGATCGCGATAAGATATTCAATCTCAGTGAGGCCGTTAAAGTAGTGCGTGAATTCGCTTCGGGTGGAAAGTCAGATCAGACGATAGAGATAGCAATGAACCTCGGAGTTGATCCGCGTCATTCTGACCAAATGGTTCGAGGCGTTGTTTCTTTGCCACATGGAACGGGAAAATCTATGAAAGTTGCAGTTTTCGCAAAAGATGCTAAAGCGGAAGAGGCAAAACAGTCTGGCGCTGATTTTGTTGGGTCAGAAGACCTCATGACTGAAATCCAGAACGGTAAATCGGATTTCGACAGAGTTATCGCAACCCCTGATATGATGGGCCTTGTTGGAAGGCTTGGGAAAGTCCTTGGTCCTAGGGGNCTTATGCCAAATCCCAAACTAGGTACAGTTACCACTGAAGTTGGAGATGCTGTTAAGGCGGCAAAAGCAGGCCAAGTTGAGTTTAGGACGGAGAAAGCAGGTATTGTGCATGGGGGTATAGGTAAGGCGAGTTTTTCAGATGAGCAGCTTACAGAAAATGCAACGGCATTCGTGTCCGCTATACAAAAGGCAAGACCAACCGGGGCGAAGGGAACTTTCATCAAAAGAGTTGCCTTGAGTTCTTCCCAAGGGCCAGGTGTTAGAGTTGACACAACTGGGTTAGGGGGCGATATAGGCTCTTAGTATGATTCAAGATATTTTGGCTTCAAGTGTAAACGCTCGATGCCAAAGTATGGCCAGCATAAGTTGGCCAAATCCTGTCCAAGACTGCGGGTGCCACGTTTTGAAGTGGCTTAAAGGAACAATCGCTCGCATAGATAGGGAGCAGACGGATAATGTGCGTTTTGCAGTTTAAGCCGTTTGAACTTCTGGGGCAGGCGAACCGTCCTAGGCTTTGTGGCCTGGGTCACTGTGTAACGAGCTGGGGTCGTTTGATCCGGCTCGCATTTTGGAGTTAATCAATGAACCGAAATGAAAAGGTTGAATTGGTTGCCTCGCTTCATAAGACTCTGTCTGAAACGGCCTGTGTGGTCGTTACTCAGCAAGTCGGCATGAACGTGGACGAAGTTGAGCAACTTCGAAGCGCCATGCGTGAGGCAGGTACAAANTANAAGGTGACTAAAAATCGCCTTGCACGTCTCGCTCTAAAAGGCACGCAGTACGAAGGTCTTGATCAAAGCTTTTCGGGTCCAACGGCAATAGCGACGTCTGATGATCCGGTAGCAACTGTCAAGGCTGCAGTTAAGTTCGCCAAGGAAAATGAGAAGTTTAGTATTGTCACTGGTTCAATTGAAGGCTCGGTGCTTTCAATGGATGAACTTAAGCGACTTGCTGAATTACCATCCTTTGACGAGCTTCGTGCTAAGATTGTTGGTTTGTTAAAAACGCCAGCCATGAATTTGGTCGGTATATTGCCTGCGTCTGGAGGTAAAGTCGCGCGCGTCATTGGTGCACGTAGCCAGCAAACCTGAGCGTTTATTTTTATTGTTGTTCTTNNAGTTTAAATTTGGAGTAAAATACTATGGCTGATCTAGAAAAATTAGCAGAAGAATTATCAAACTTAACAGTTATGGAAGCTGCCGACCTTGCCAAAGTGCTCGAGGAAAAATGGGGTGTNTCNGCTGCTGCGCCGATGGCGGTTGCCATGCCAGCTGCCGGTGGAGATGCTGGTGGAGCAGGCGGTGGAGAAGAACAATCAGAGTTCTCTGTTATTCTCTCGGCAATCGGTGACAAAAANATTAACGTCATTAAGGAAGTTCGAGGGATAACAGGTCTCGGACTTAAAGAAGCAAAAGATTTAGTTGAGAGTGCCCCAAAACCAGTTAAAGAAGGGGTCACAAAAGAGGAAGCAGAAGAAATGAAAAAGCAGTTAGAAGAGGCTGGTGCTTCTGTTGAATTGAAATAATTGATGAAGCTATTAGTGTGGTCGTCTGGTTTTTCAGCTCGGCCGCACTAATTTATCGAATAGACATAACAGGTATTATAAAGCTTTTTGTCTGTAGTTTCAGTAGCCATTGATTTTTTTCTTAATGCGCAACTTGAATCAGGCAACGTAAATATCGAAATGGGGTCGCGAATATGTCCATAACGTCCATAAGTTCTCTCACAAATAGGAAGCGGGTAAGAAAGTCTTTTGGTAGAATTGCTGAAGTAGCGCCGATGCCTAACTTAATAGAGGTTCAAAAGAGTTCTTATGATCATTTTCTCCAGATGGGGGTTCCTAATGATGAGCGGCAGGACGTCGGTCTTCAGGAAGTTTTCAAGACCGTTTTTCCGATTAAAGACTTCTCAGAAATATCAATGTTGGAATTTGTCCGGTACGAACTAGAAACACCAAAGTTTGATGTTGATGAGTGTCAGCAACGAGGTTTGACATTTGCGGCTCCTCTTAAGGTGACTCTTCGTTTGGTGGTTTGGGATGTAGATGAGTTCACAGGTGCGAAATCTATAAGAGATATTAAAGAACAAGAGGTGTATATGGGGGACATGCCTCTGATGACTCAAAATGGGACATTTGTCATCAATGGGACTGAGAGAGTAATAGTATCACAAATGCATAGGTCACCTGGTGTATTTTTTGACCATGACAAAGGAAAAACCCATTCGTCAGGAAAGTATTTGTTCGCAGCAAGAGTTATACCCTATCGGGGGTCGTGGTTAGATTTTGAATTTGATGCAAAAGATATTCTTTACGTAAGAATCGATCGGCGGCGTAAGTTGCCGGCTAGCACATTATTACTTGCTCTAATTAGCGGGGAATGCGAAGCCTATCTGGAAGAGTGCGAGGTAGGGGGAGAAGAAGTCGAACGCAACAAAGTTTATGGAATGACATCTGAAGAAATACTAGATTATTTCTACGACACAGTCGTTTATAAACGCGAAAAAAATGGATGGAAGACCACCTTTAACGCGGAAAGATTTAGGGGCCGAAAACTAAATGCAGACCTTGTTGATGCTAAGAAAGGAAAGCCCGTCGCGAATGCTGGTGACAAGCTCACGCAACGAAAAATCAAGCAACTAATAGAAGATGGCTTAAAGGAAATATCAGTATCAGACGAAGAATTAATAGGGCAATACTCGTCGAAGGACTCATTCGATCAAAACACTGGGGAAATCTTTTTCCAGGCCGGCGACGAAATTACGTCGGAAGTCCTAGAAGTGTTATCCGAGAACAAAGTCAAAGAGATTTCGGTTTTAGCAATTGATCACACCAACGTCGGCGCTTACATGCGGAATACAATGTTCTCTGATAAAAATACAAACAGAGATGAGGCTTTAGTTGATATTTACAGGGTTATGCGCCCGGGCGAGCCGCCTACTTTGGAAACAGCGGAAGCTCTGTTTCATAGCTTGTTTTTCGATTCAGAGCGATACGACCTGTCTTCTGTTGGAAGAGTGAAAATGAATGCACGACTTGGGCAAGAAGTGGGAGACTCGGTCAGAGTTCTGCGAAAACAGGATATATTAGAGATAATGAAGATCCTTACAGACTTGAAGGATGGTAAGGGCGAAATAGACGATATAGATCATCTAGGGAATAGGCGCGTAAGATCTGTTGGGGAACTTATGGAGAATCAATACCGCGTTGGTCTTTTAAGGATGGAAAGAGCAATTCGCGAACGTATGAGTTCAGTAGAAATTGACACGGTAATGCCACACGATCTGATTAATGCCAAACCAGCCGCCGCTGCCGTGAGAGAGTTTTTTGGGTCGTCCCAATTATCGCAATTTATGGACCAAACAAACCCCCTCTCAGAAATTACCCATAAGCGGAGGCTTTCAGCGCTGGGCCCCGGAGGTTTAACCCGTGAAAGAGCAGGCTTTGAAGTTAGGGATGTGCATCCCACACATTATGGACGAATTTGTCCCATTGAGACGCCTGAGGGACCAAATATTGGTCTCATCAATTCCTTGGCCACATATGCGCGAGTAAATCAATATGGGTTTATAGAAACGCCTTACCGGGCTGTCGTAAAAGGGAAAGTGGAAGATGAAGTGCGTTATATCTCGGCTATGGAAGAGGGCCGATATGTAATTGCACAGGCTAACGCGCAGCTGGATAAGAATAACCGATTTATCGAAGAGTTAGTTCCTGTAAGACGACAAGGTGATTTTGGCCTGGCTCGCCCTGAAGACATCGATCTAATAGACGTTTCACCTAAGCAACTCGTATCAGTAGCTGCTGCTCTTATTCCTTTTTTAGAGAATGACGACGCCAATAGAGCGCTAATGGGTTCGAATATGCAAAGACAGGCCGTTCCCTTAATAAAGGCAGAAGCCCCATACGTTGGGACCGGCATGGAGGCGACGGTGGCCCGCGACTCAGGCGTTGTTATCATAGCTAAAAGGTCGGGTGTTGTAGATCAGGTGGACGCGCAGCGAATCGTTGTTCGAGCAACAGACCGAATTGAAAGTACTGAATCAAACGTTGATATATACAGTTTATTAAAATATCAGCGGTCTAATCAAAACACATGCATTAATCAACGCCCTCTCGTCGCGGTTGGCGATGTTGTTAACGCCGGTGACATAATCGCGGACGGGCCGTCAACGGATTTGGGTGAATTGGCTCTCGGCAGAAACGTTTTAGTCGCTTTCATGCCTTGGAACGGATATAACTTCGAAGATTCGATTTTAATTTCTGAGCGAATAGTGCGTGATGATGTTTTTACATCTATCCATATAGAAGAATATGAAATTATGGCTCGCGATACGAAGCTAGGCCAGGAAGAAATTACTCGAGACATTCCCAATGTCGGTGAGGAAACCCTTAAGAACNTGGATGAAGCTGGAATAGTNTACATTGGTGCCGAAGTTAATCCAGGTGATATTCTGGTTGGNAAAGTGACACCTAAAGGGGAGTCGCCAATGACCCCTGAGGAAAAATTACTCCGAGCTATTTTTGGTGAGAAGGCTTCTGATGTTAGAGATACTTCCCTCAAAGTGCCGCCCGGAGGCGCAGGAACTATCGTCGAGGTTAGAGTTTTTTCTAGGCGAGGGGTTGATAANGATGAGCGGTCCCAGGCGATAGAGCGGACAGAGATTGAGAGNTTGGCGAAAGACCGGGACGATGAACAAACCATTCTGGAGAGCGGGTTTTATGATCGGTTGAAGGAACAACTCCTTGGTCAAAAAGTAGCAACAGGCCCAAAAGACATGAAAGGCNNTTCTATTATTACNGAGGAACTGCTTGAGGNGTANACGCCTGGTCAGTGGCGACAGATAGTTATCCAAGACAGCGGGAAAATGGATTACATTGAGGGCTCTGGGCAAGAGTTTGATCGGGCAATTGAACAGCTACAAGATCGGTTTGATAACAAGGTTGAAAAGCTCCAACGTGGCGATGAACTACCACCTGGCGTTATGAAAATGGTTAAGGTTTTTGTTGCGGTAAAGCGTAAACTTCAACCCGGTGATAAAATGGCGGGCAGGCATGGCAATAAGGGAGTTATCTCGAAAATTGCGCCCATAGAAGATATGCCTTACCTCGAAGATGGNACCCCGGTGGATATTGTTTTGAACCCGCTTGGCGTGCCATCGAGAATGAATGTAGGCCAAATTTTGGAAACGCACTTAGGTTGGGCTTCGCATGGTTTAGGGAAACAAATAGCTTCGATGGTTGGCGAGATAGCAAAAACATCATCATCACTAGATCTTAGGGACTCTCTAAATAATATCTATGGNAAGGATCAATACGATAGCCAAATAGCCCCATTAAATGACAAACAAGTTTTTGAACTTGCTGGGAATCTTACAAGCGGAGTTCCGATGGGAACACCTGTTTTTGATGGCGCTAGAGAAGAAGACGTTGTTGCGATGCTGGGAAAGGCTGGGCTAGATTCTGCAGGACAGGTAACGCTAATCGACGGCAGGACCGGCGAGGTCTTTGAACGCAAGGTGACGGTAGGNTATATTTATATGCTCAAGTTGCATCATCTTGTTGACGATAAAATCCATGCACGGTCAATTGGTCCTTATAGTTTGGTAACGCAACAACCTCTAGGAGGTAAAGCGCAATTTGGAGGGCAACGGTTCGGAGAGATGGAAGTCTGGGCATTGGAAGCATATGGTGCTGCTTATACCCTTCAGGAGATGTTGACTGTAAAATCGGACGACGTTTCGGGCAGAACGAAAGTGTACGAGGCAGTTGTTAGAGGAGATGATAATTTTGAGGCGGGAATACCTGAATCATTCAATGTCTTGATTAAAGAATTGCGGTCTCTTGGTCTCAATGTTGATTTAGACCAGAGAGAGTTATGAGTAAACTAAGATTTTGTGCTTTTATTAAAACATTAGACCTTTATTAAATAGCTTGAAAAAACCTAATGCATTTCAGGTTTAATGCAGTGGGTCAGCGCCAAGTATGAGGAGTTTCTTTTATGAATGAACTAGCGAACTTTTTTGGACAACCAACTGGTACTGATAGTTTCGATCAGATCAAAATATCCATTGCTAGCCCAGAGCGCATCCACTCCTGGTCGTTCGGAGAAATAAAAAAACCTGAAACTATAAACTACCGAACGTTTAAGCCGGAAC
>FUFK010066471.1_pt1 | contig 10768 bp, 8 predicted proteins | sample 1021851 | NCBI WGS metagenome assembly FUFK01 (sample SAMEA51879418, study PRJEB19060) | metagenome
GATAATCCACTAGCATTAAATACTATTCAAACAGATTTAGAATTATTGTATGAACAAAACTACAAAGGTAGAATTGATGTAGATGAATATAATAAGTTAATTCAAGGTATACCAGGTGAAATACAAGTATACGAAGTAAGTCAATTAATAAGTTCAAAACCAAAACAAGCATATTTAGATTTAATGAATAAAGATAAATATAAAGATATTCCTTTACAAACAAGAATTTCNCTTATNAATGAAACTAAAANTATTTTAATTCCTGAAATAAAANNNGAATATNAAAATNTTGTNGCTGCNGCTGCNTTTGGTAAAGANGNNCCTTTTGATATAAATTTTGCCAAAGAAATTTTACCAACAAAAAAATTTAATACAATGATGAAAGATTATGAATCAGTAAAAAAAACAGTTTCTAGTGTAAAAATTTTAAATACAGTTCCAAATAATAAATTATCTGAAACTTTAGATAATATGTTATTAGAATCAGAAACAAATAAAACTTTTATTGAGTTTCAAAAAGAAAAAAAAATACTTACAGAAGCTGTAAATAATAGAAATAAAGCGATGGCTACTGATCCTATATTTTTTATAAATGCTACTAATGATGATATAAAAATTTTAAGTGAAGAATTAAAAAATGAAACTAATCCAGATTTAAAAATACAAAAAAAGAAAGCATTAACAGAAGTATATGTTCAAACTCAAATTGATATGGGACAACCACCTTATCAAATAAAAGTTATGTCAAATTCTGAAGCTAGTGGTTTTGTTGAGCAATATAAAAATGCTGATCAGTTTACTCGAGTAGCAATGTTACAAAATTTAGACGCAGAGTTTGGTGAATACAATTCAAATGCTATGNTNCAATTAACAAANGCAGGTTTACCTGTTACTGCTGAGCTTTCTTCTTTTTTTAATAATCCAAATCTAACAGAAAAATTTTTAAGTTTTGACACAAAGGTAGAACAAGACAGATTAAAACAATATGCAAAAGATAATAATATTACTTTTAATGATGTAAGGAAAAGTATTAGAGATAATTTAAATGAATTTGAAGATGTAGCAATGAGAGGCAGTAAATTTAATTCAAGTATTGCATTAAATAAAATAGACAATATTGTAGAGGTATTAACCTATTATGCTTTAAATGAAATGGTAACAGGAGTATCTCAAAGCACAGCAGAAAAAAATGCTTATAAGTTAATTGATAACGCTTTTGAAATACAAGATACTTTTTTTGTACCATTAGTTTATAATGGTAAAGATATTACATCAAGTGCAGACTTTATTACTGAAAAAGCAAATCTTATAAAAGATTTTTATGTACAAGATTTTAAACCAGTTGCTTTTGAATCTTCTGATGAAGATGTTACAGACATAGAACTTAATGAAGCTATGATTGACCAAATGAAAAATTTTGGTGAATGGCGAAATACAGCAGATGGTACAGGTTTAATTTATGGAATTGTATTTAATGATGGTTCTTTTGGTCCTGTAAAGAATCAACAAGGAGAATATTTATCTTTTACTTTTGATGACACATCTTTAACAATTCCAGGAACAGATAAGGATATAGATTTAGATATAAGAATTAAATCTCAACAATTTCAACCAAGAAGATTGTATCGTAATTTTCCTGAATCAATAGAAAAACAAGAAGATAATAAACAAGTTAAATTTACAAGAACAAGATAATGGCACAATTAGGATTTGGATTAAATATAAATGAAACCGCAGCAAANTTTGGTTATGATCANTATTCTACANGACTNGGAGAAACANTAAGTGCTGTAGCTGCTGANAACTGGAANTTTAANCCTTTATCATCTATTGGAACATATTATGATATGNANTCTGCAAGATCNCAAGCTCTTGAAGATAANNAGGTTCGTGTNTCAAGAGATGANTTAAATAAAGAATATTCTGATCTTGGTTTATTTTTTAAAGAAGATGANTTTCAATCTGTTGTAGATATAATGGTTGAAGAAAAAAAAGATGAAAGAGCTAGACAAAGTGTTATTGAAAGAGGACCAAAAGGTTTTGGTGTAGGTGCATTAAAGTTTGCCACAGGATTAGGAGTATCTCTTTTTGATCCTATAAATATTGCTGCATCTTTTATACCTGTCTTTGGTCAGGCAAGATTTGCAGGACTTGTTGCACGACAAGGTTTTACTAGAGCAAGATTAGCAAGAGGTGTTACAGAAGGTGCTGTCGGTGCTGCTATTGTAGAACCTATAGTTTATGGTGTAGCAAAAGAAGTACAAGCTGATTATGGTTTAGCAGATAGTTTATTAAATATTACATTTGGAACTATACTTGGTGGTGGACTTCATGTAGGTGCTGGTAAATTAAAAGATTTAANNACNGCTAGNAAATTTAAAANAAGAATGAAAGAAGCTGGTACACCTGAACAAGAATTAAATTTATACAAAGAATANTATCCTGAAAATGGAAGAATAATGAGAGATTTAGAAAAAACAAATCCGCAAACAAGAAAAACATTATTAGAAAAATCTTTAAATGATTTGTTATTAGAAAAACCTGTAGATGTATCACCTGTTGCTAGTGCTGATCCTATTTTAAAAAATTCAGNAGATTCTGCATCNACATCACAAGTAAGACNNAAANTNGATTCTACNGCAGATCAAATAGANCTTAATAATGTAGANCAAAATGTTGTNAATAAAAATAGTTCAGATGTTGATGTNGAAATAAATAATTTACAAGTAAGATTANATGCTATNAAAGAAAANCAAAAANCAAGACAAATAGAAATAGAAGATGATGCTGANATAAAATTAACTAAAGANGAANTAGATNNAGTTAATGANAGNNCANATGAANTAGATGAAATTATNAAAGATGNNNTAAANTGNGTTAATGGAAGATAATTATGACAAAAAAATGTTTAGCAAGAGTTGAAGCGTTACTTTCNAAATCATCAATNAGATCAGTTAGAAAAGATGAAATTATTAATCAAATNAAAATTGCACAAGCTGAACAAAANATTTCATCTATTGATGAAATAAATGTAGANAAAATTTCTCAAGAAGTTTCTGAACAAATAAAATTACAAAAAAAAATTAACAAAAGAAATGCTATTGAAAATGAAATTAAAGGTAGAAAGTATGTTGAATATATATTTGATAACTTTAATGATGATCCAGGAGAAGGTTTAATTTCTATATTAGTTGGAACAAATAGAAGAGTTACAGGTGCAAGAGCTTCTGTTGCTACACAACAACAAGCAACTGTAAATCAACTTATTGCAGGATTTAATCAAAAATTAAAAAACGAAAAAGTTTTAAAATTATTTGATAAAATGGATAAAGAAACTCAAAGAAGAGTTGTTAGAACAATGTATGAGTTAAATCAAAAAAAAACAGGTATGGAAGAGCAACTTGGTATGNGACCTCCTGTTACAGAAACNAATCCAGATATAATAANATTAGCAGAANTTTTAGAATCNTANTCTGAAATGATTAGAATAAAATTAAATGATAGAGGTGCAAATATTGGAAAACTATGGGGTTATATAGTAAGACAATCACACGATCCATATCTTGTGAGAGATGCCGCAAAAGTATTAGGAAAAAAATTAGAAGATATGGATGATGGTGTAGATCCTAATTTAAAAACAAAAAAAGATATTAATTATAATAGAAATTATAAAGCATGGAGAGATTTTGTAATGGAAAAATTAGATCAAGAAAGAACATTTGCAGGTGTAGAAGATGTAGAAGAATTTATGCTATTTGTNTACAATTCACTTGTAAGAAATCAATATTTAAAATCTGATGGTGCAGAATTTACTTTTGGAAGCANATCCACTGCTAGAGGTACAGATGTNGCAAAAGCAGCAGGTTTATCTGCAAAAAGAGTTTTACATTTTAAAACTGCTGATGATTGGTTTGATTATAATGATAAATTTGGTGTGGGTAATTTAAAAGAATCTTTTTTTTCTGGTCTACAAACTGCTGGAAGAAATATAGGCATTATGGACACTTTAGGTACAAAACCTCAAGATAATTTTAATAAAATAAGAACAGCAGTAGGAAATAGATTGAATAAATTAGGAAGAAAATCTGATTTAACACCAGATATGTTTAATAAATATTTAAGAGTTATAGATGGTTCTATTTACACAGTAGAAAATTTTGGTGTTGCAAAATATTCTGCAATATTGAGAGCTTTAGCTTCTATGGCTAAATTAGGAGGTGCTACAGTTTCTGCTGCTGCTGACATAGGTTTATATGGTTCAGAAATGAGGTATCAAGGCAGATCATTTTTAGGTGGTATGTTTGAAGCATTAAAAAGTTTATTTAGAATAAAAAACACACAACAAAAAAAAGATATTGCTGAAGGCTTAGGTTTTATAGGTGATAATCTTATTTATGATGTTGCAGGAAGATACCAAGTAGGAGATAATTTAAGTAAAGGTTTTACAAAAACTCAAAGATTTTTTTTTAAAGTAAATTTATTATCTTGGTGGACTAACACACTTAAAGAGGGTTCTATGTTAGGAATGGCAAACTATTTTGCTAAACAAAAAAATTTAACATTTAATCAATTGAATCCTCAACTACAAAGTTTGTTTAATATTTATAATATTAATTCTACTAAATGGAATATTATTAGAAAAACAGCAATGCAAAAAGCAGATGATGGAACAGAATTTATTAATATAGGTTTATTAGATCAAATATCAGATGCAGATATAAAAAAAATTACAGGATTAGATAATTTAAGTAAAAGAGAAATATTAATAGAGAAAGATAAATTCAAAGCATCTGTTTCTGGTATGCTTTTGGATAGATCAATTTATGCTGTTATAGAACCTGATGCTAGAGTCAGAGCTACATTGACACAAGGTTTTTTAGGTGGCACAGGTATGGGAGAAGCAATTAGATTTTTTGGTCAATTTAAAGCATTTCCATTATCTATTGTTCAAAAAACATTAGGTAGAGAAATAGATTATTTTAAAGGACCAAATAAAGATATATCAAGAGGTATAGTTGGTTTAGCATCCATAATTGTTACATCTGGACTACTAGGTTATTTATCAATGACAATTAAAGATTTTTTAAAAGGCAGATCACCAAGAGATCCAACTAAAGGTAAAACTGTTTTAGCAGCCTTCTTACAGGGTGGAGGATTAGGTATATATGGTGATGTTTTATTTAATGAAACAAGATCAGGAGGCGATATAATTGGTAGTATTGCAGGACCAGTTCCTTTAACTGCATTTGATCTTGTTCAAGCAATTAAATATGGTATAAGAGGTGAGGGAGGTAATGCAGGAAGAGCAGCGTATAGAGCTGTAATTTCAANTATACCTTTTTTAAACTTGTTTTANTTAAAAACAGCTTTTGATTATNTAATNGGNTATCAAATTATGGAAACANTATCTCCTGGNACTTTNAGACGATTAGAAAGAAGNATGAAGAGAGANTACAACCAAGATTTTTTATTGACTAAACCATCATCAACATTTAAAGGTTTCTAATATGACAATATCTTCAACTACAGTAAAAAATTCATATTCAGGTAATGGTAGCACAACAGCTTTTGCNTACACATTTAAGATATTTGCAAACACAGATTTACAGGTAATNATTAGATCATCTACAGGAACTGAAACTGTCAAAACTTTGACAACTCATTANACAGTATCTGGCGTNGGAGATGCTTCAGGTGGNAANGTAACATTNACNTCTGGNAANACNCCNGCATCTGGTGAAACAGTTGTAATCAGAAGAGCTGTTCCGCAAACACAGGCAATAGANTATATTGCCAATGATCCATTCCCTGCGGAATCACACGAAGAGGGTTTGGATCGTGCAACTATGACNACNCAACAAGTTCAAGAAGANNTNGATAGNNCNNTCAAGTTATCAAGAACAAATACTATGACATCTACAGAGTTTACTGTAGGTGCATCAGATAGAGCTAATAAAATTTTAGCTTTTGATAGTTCAGGAGAAATTGCTGTAACACAAGAACTTGGAACATTTAGAGGTAATTGGTCAAGTGGCACAGCTTATCTTGTAAGAGATTTAGTTAAAGATACTTCAACAAACAATATTTTTATAGTCAATACTGCGCATACTGCATCAGGTTCACAACCTTTAACTACTAATGCAAACTCTGCTAAGTATGATTTAATTGTAGATGCAGCTAGTGCAACAACTTCAGCGACTAATGCAGCATCATCTGCTACAGCAGCAGCTAGTTCGGCTACTGCCGCAGCGAGTTCTGCTACAACAGCTTCTACACAAGCATCTAATGCTTCAACTTCTGCAAGTACCGCATCAACACAGGCAACCAATGCAGCTAATTCTGCAACAGCTGCCGCTAGTTCAGCAACCTCTGCTGCAAATTCTTTAGATACATTTGACGATACTTATCTTGGTGCAAAAGCATCTGATCCAACAACTGATAATGATGGTGATGCTCTAGCAGCAGGTATGCTTTACACAAATACAAGTACAGGGAACTTAAAATTTTATAATGGTTCAGCTTGGGTAAATGTTTCAACAGGATTAACTTCTATATCTGCTGACACTACACCTCAACTTGGTGGTAATTTAGATACTAATAATAATGAAATAGTTACTGTTTCAAACAGAGATTTAATATTAGCACCTAATGGAACTGGAGCTGTAGAAATTAAAGGTAATACAAACTCAGGTAAATTACTTTTAAATTGTGAAAATAATAGCCACCATGTTTCACTTTCTGCACCTGCACACTCTGCATTTTCAGGTGATATTGCATTTACACTACCTTCAAGCACAGGTTCTAGTGGTCAAGCTATGGTTACTAATGGCTCAGGTGTTTTATCTTTTGCAACTATTGCAGAAACTAAACCAACAGTAGCAGATGTATCACAAACAGTTGCACCTGCAACAGCTACAACTATAAATATTACAGGGACTAATTTTGTTGCAATACCAATAGTTGATTTTGTTAATGCTTCTACTGGAGCAATAACAAGAGCAAATACTGTGAGCTTGACAAGTGCTACTCAGTTATCAGTTAATCTTACTTTAGCCTCTGGAAATTATTTTGTTAGAATTGAAAATCCTGATGGTAATTCTGGAAGATCAACAAATAATATTATTACAGCTTCTACAGCACCAAGTTTTTCTACAGGAGCAGGATCTTTAGGTACAGTTGCTGCTGGTAGTTCAGTATCTTTATCTGTAGCAGCTTCATCAGATAGTAATGTAACAATAGCAGAAACAACATCTGTATTAACATCTAATGCTAATACACCTGCTGCAACAATGAACTTAACTTTATCAGGATCACCTGCTACAAGTGCTACTTATAACATAACTGGTACTGCACCNANTCCTACTGCTGCTCAAACATATAACTTTACATTATCTGCAACAGATGTAGAATCGCAAGTAGTAACAAGAGATTTTAGCATTACTGTATCAGTAGGTGCAACAGGAGGAGGACAATTTAACTAATGGCTAGTACAGGATTATCAAAAACTTTTTCAGGTGCAGGAACAAATAATAAAAAAGGCACAATATCTTTTTGGCTTAAAAGAAGTGGTATAAGCTCGGCTCAAAGTTTTGGACTTCAAACAGCAGGAGCAGGTGGAGGAACAGCAGGATTATATTTTGATTCTAGCGACACAGTATATTTTTATTTAGCTTATACTTCTGGTAGTTGGAAAGGTTTACTTCGTACCAATAGAGTATTTAGAGACACTAATGCTTGGTATCATTTTGTGGTCGCATGGGATACAACACAAGCAACTGAAAGTAATAGACTAAAATTATATGTTAATGGTGTTCAAGAAACTTCTTTTTCAACTGAAAATTATCCGCCACAAGATCAAGCTACGACTTTTGGTAATGCACAAGCACATTATATAAATTATACTGGTAGTACTAATTATTTTGATGGCGTCATGAGTCACTTTTATTATACAGATGGTTATACTTATGCTGCATCAGATTTTGGTTCAACTGATGCTACAACTGGCGAATGGGAGATAAATACTTCTCCATCAATTACTATGGGAACGAATGGATTTACAATTTTAAAAGATGGAAATACAATTACAGACCAATCGTCTAACAGTAATGATTTTACTTTAGCAGGTGGTACACTTACAAAAACAGAAGATAATCCAAGTAATGTTTTTGCTACATTTAATCCTTTACATAATACAAGTGCTACAATGTCTAATGGGAATTTGACTGCACAATCTACTAATTCAAATTATATTTCAGGTGTAAGCACATTAGGAACTAAAACAGGAAAATTTTATGCTGAATTCAAATTAGTTGCTGAGGGTGCTAGTGGCGAAAGTGTTATTGGTGTGACAGCATTAGTTAGACCAACTTCTGCTATTGTTGGTCAAACAGGAAATTTTGGAATAAGAAATAATAATGGCTTAAAATATTACACAGAAAATGGTTCTGCATATACTGGCACATCTCAACATGGAAATTTCACAGTTAATGACATTATTGGTGTAGCTTTAGATATGGATAATGGCAGAGTATATTTTTCTAAAAATGGTGGTTGGTGGAATGGTACATCAACTTGGACAGGTGCTTCACCATCAAATTATGTGACTTTGCAAACAGATATTTATGATGAGTTCTTTTTTGAATGTGGTGATGCGGCGTCAGGTCAAAATGCTAATTGGTCGGCAAACTTCGGTAATGGCTACTTCGGAACAACAGCAGATNTCTAGTGCAGGAACTAATGCTAGTAATATTGGAATTTTTGAGTATGATGTACCAACAGGTTACACAGCTCTTTGTACGAAAGGATTAAATCGTTAATAATATGGCATATACAACAATAGATAAATCTAGTTTACATTTTAACACTAAACTTTTTACTGGTAATGCTGCAAGTAATGCAGTTACTGGAGTTGGATTTCAACCTGATTGGGTATGGTCAAAAAGCAGAAATCAAACTAGTCATCATTTACTTTATGATTCAGTAAGAGGAGTTCAAAAATTTATTCAATCAAGTTCATCTAATACAGAGTCAACAAATGCAAACACATTAACTTCTTTTGATAGTGATGGAATGACTTTCAATAGTGCTGATAATGGTAATGCTAGTGGAAGTAATGGTGTTGCTTGGTGTTGGAAAGCTGGTGGCACAGCTGCAACAAATACAGATGGTGATATAAATTCCAGTGTATCTGCAAACACTACTGCTGGATTTAGTATTGTTAAATGGACAGGTAATGGATCAAATAGTGATCAAGAAATAGGAACTGGATTATCAGAAGAATTAAAATTAGTTTTCTTAAAACCATTAACGTCTGGTGGTACTACAACTCAATGGTTAGTTTATGTTAATGGACTTACAGATGCTCAGGATCATTGTTTCTTGTTAAATTCAAATGCTGCAATAACAACTGGTGCAAGTGGTGGAACACCAAACAAAGGAACAACTGCTGGAAGATTATTACTCAAAGCTGGATCAGGTAGTAATCAAAATCAAAATTATAATGGAGCATCATATGTCGCTTATTGTTTTGCAGAAAAAAAAGGTTTTTCCAAATTTTTTACATACACTGCTAATAATAGTTCAAATGGTCCATTTCTTTACACTGGATTTAAACCAGCATTTGTTATTTTTAAAATAACTGGTAGCAGTGGAAATTGGCATATGTTTGACAACAAAAGATNTGGATATAACGATGCAAATTATAGATTAAAAGCAGAAGCAACTAATGCTGAAGAAAGTTCTTCTAGTGATAAAATAGATTTACTTTCAAATGGTATTAAAATTAGATCAAATGGAGTAAGTTTTAACAATCATACTAGTCAGGTACTTTGTTTAGCATTTGCTGAAGCTCCAATAGTAGGATCTAATAATGTTCCAGCAACTGCTAGATAAAAATGAAATATATTTTAATTATATATATGTGCAGTGGCATAACAAATTTATGTCCTAATAGTTCAATATCAGGTTATCAATTTAATAATTTTTATGATTGTGTAGATGCAGGTTATGCTGTTGCACAAAGCACATATAGAAATTTAAACACATTAGAAGAATGGGATAAAGATTACATTAATAAAAATAAAACAATTATTAAGTTTGAATGTAAGGAAATATCCTCCAATGCCTAGAAAAAAAAAAGCAGAAGAAATAGTACAAGCATCACTNGGTCATAGAATATCTAAGCATGAAGCNATCTGTGCAGAGAGAATGAAAACATTATTTAAAGCTATAGATGAGATGCGTAAAGATATAAAAGATTTAAGACAAGACATGAACAAAGGAAAGGGAGCTGTAAACATATTAATATTTTTAGCAGGATTGATTGCAGCTATTGTGAGTTTTTTTAAATGGAATGGCTAGGCATAAAAAAGCAGTTACTGGATTGGTTAATGAACTTGCAGCACAGCTCGACTTTGCCAAAGACCCAAATATACTTGTATTTACCCCACTTGGAGGACTTGGACCTATAGATATTGTGACTTTAAATATTACCACAGGTGAGTATACTGCGTATGATGTTAAAAGTAAAAATTATAGAAAACAAGATTATCAAGCTAAAGATGGTTATAAAAGAAAAACTAAAGGAACTCTTATTAATCGTCAAAAAACTTTGGAACAAAAAAAACTAAAGGTAAAAATAATCTATGCAACTATCTCGTAACTTTTCTTTATTAGAGCTTACCAAATCAGACACTGCAATTCGTAAAGGTATAGATAATAATCCTAATGCAGATCAGATAGAAAAATTAAAATTACTTTGTGAAAATAT
>FUFK010059086.1_pt1 | contig 10767 bp, 11 predicted proteins | sample 1021851 | NCBI WGS metagenome assembly FUFK01 (sample SAMEA51879418, study PRJEB19060) | metagenome
TAATATATGTTGCAAGGGGATGTAGCTCAGCTGGAAGAGCACCTGCTTTGCAAGCAGGGGGTCGTGGGTTCAAGTCCCATCATCTCCACAATAAGGTAACCTTATAATATGGATAGAAAAGACTTTGAAAATTTATCTGAAAGTGAATTAAGACAACTTAAAGAGTCTATAGATGATGTACTTGAACAAAAGAGATATAGGGAGTCTTACTTAAAAACTAATCCTAAAGGTGTAGCAATTGCATGGGTTGTTGTTGCAGTAATAATATCTGTGTATAGATATTTAACAATCTAATGGAATATTTAATAGCATTTTTTATTGGTGTTGTTATATTTCGTTTTTTAAAAAATTCTATAGGATCATTAGCAAGTGTACCTCCTGAAATCGATCCCACAGATGTTTTAGAAACATCCCAGTCATTTTTATGCAAAGCATGTGGAACAGAGTTAACAGTTAAATTACAATCTGTTGTAGCCAATGAACCTCCAAAACATTGTAAAGAAGAAATGACCCCCTTAGAACAATGACTTTTTCAAGAGATAATCAAATAGATAAATTAAAAAACAATGACGAATATGATCTTTTAATCATTGGNGGAGGAATTGTTGGGGCTGCTGCTCAAACTATTGCCTCAAATACAGGGCTAAATGTCTTACTCGTTGATAAGAATGACTTTGCATCTGGAGCTTCAAGCAGAAGTACCAAGCTGTTACATGGAGGCATAAGATATTTACCGCAACTTCAATTTTCATTAGTTAAAGAAAGCTTAAATGAGCAGAAAATATTAAAANAAAGANTAGGCTCTCTTTACAGNCCANTAAAACTTCTTGCNCCAATTTANAANAATGATGGATTNGCAGATCTACCNAAAATTTTTCAGAAAAATTNTATAGCTCCNTTTGCGTTTAANNTAGGTTTNCTNTTTTATGATTTTTTAGGANGAAGAAAAAAATCAGAAAAACANANGAANNTCTCTAAAAAAAATACATTTGACTTATTTCCAAAGTTAANAAAAGNTAATTTAANNAAAAGNTTTATCTTCCANGATGCACAAACTGATGATTCAAAGCTTGTACTTTCTCTTTTAAGAACAGCTGTTGAAATAAATAATTCNACNGCTATNAATTANNTNAATGTAAAAAANATATNNAAAAAAAATAAGTTTTACGAAATACATTTATTTTGTGAATTAACAGGGGNTGAATANTCAGTTTCTGCAAAAAAAATTATTGCAGCATCAGGAGTTCATAATNTACCNGGNGATTATAAAGAAGTNTCNACAAAACTAAAAATGAGTGGAGGAGCACATNTAGTTTTGAAGGGGGATCCTCTAGAGATCAACAACAATGGTGTTTTTCTCCCAAAGACTGAAGATGAAAGAGTAATGTTCGTTTTACCTTGGAATGGAAACACAATAGTCGGCACAACAGATATTGAGAAATTTTCTGGTACAAAAGACAACCCTCATGCTTCAAAAGAAGAGATTAATTATTTGATAAGACATGTAAAAAAATATTTTGATATCGAAAATATCGAATATATTTCAAGTTGGTCTGGTATTAGAGCGCTTATTGATGATCAAAACAACTCTACAAAAAAAATTATGAGAGGGCATGTTATTGAAGAGATTGATAAAAACTTTATACAAATTGCGGGTGGTAAATTAACTGGTTTTAGATTAATTGCAATTGAAGCTTTGAGCCAATTATTCAATAAAAGATTTGAGTTACAAGACATTGAATACCAAGACCAAATAATTAATTATCAAAATTACTATAACTTATCTGATCTTGAGCATTCAATTAAGCATTATTGTGTTGCTACACCAGTTGATTATCTCTTAAGAAGAACAAATTTAAGCTGGTTTAGTGAAGACAACGGTAGGGCTGTAATCANAGAGATTGAACGTCACACAAGTTTTAAAGATATTGAATTTGATAGTTTTGAATACTTAAAAAAAGAAGGATTATTAATAATCTAGTTATATNTTGTTGTCATAANAAANCCNNNACCNATACAACCNAGACCACTCCATAGATACCACCTTGATACTGAACCAGGCAAAAGTGTAAGATAATTTAACACTATAAGTAAAACTCCAATAATCATTAAAGAAGACATTGTTACTACAAACCATCTTGGTGATGGACCGCTAACATCTGACATCTGTGAAGACAACTTTTTAGACTTTGTAGGCCCACTATTCTTATTTGTATTTCTTTTTTTTGAGACAGGCATATTTAAAAAATACTATCGCTAAGAGCTAATTTCAATCAATTTCTTATTCTTTATGTTTACTAATCCCTCATCAGCAAGCTTTTTGATAATCGGCTTAATTTTTGAATCTTCTATTTCTAATGTTTTGTTTAAGCTAGAAATNTCAACATTTTCATTATTTATTAAATATTTAATTATTTTTCCACGAATCTCTCTATCAGAACCTTTAAAAGCTGGTTGAGTTTGTTTTTTATATTGAATAAATTTTTGACAATTTGGCTCGAGTACACACACGTTGCATAATGGTTTCTTTGAAGTACAAACCTTAGCACCGAAATCCATTAACGCCTGATTAAACTTTCTGGAATGTACATTTTTCAATAAATTTTTTTGATTTTTCAAAATAAATTTTTCTGAATTCTCCACTCGAAAAAATCTACTAAATATTCTTAGAACATTAGTGTCTTTTGTTATAACTTTCTCATCATATGCAAAAGATAGGAGTGCATCTTTTGTATATGATCCTACTCCAGGAAGTATTTCGAAATGTGGATAAATTGTATCAAAAGATCTCTTAGCTAGAATTTTTGATGATTCAAACATTCTTACTGCTCTGCTGTTATATCCTAGACCTGACCACATTTCTAAAATCTCTTTTTTTGTAGATTTAGACATATCTATAGGATTAGGAAATTTTTTTATAAATTTTTTATAGTATTGGTCAGCCCTGTCAAGTTGTGTTTGTTGAGCAATGATTTCTATCAAATAAATTTTCCATGGGTCTTTTGTATTTCTCCAAGAATATTTTCTTGTATTATCTTTTGACCATTTTAATAACTGATTTTTAAACTCTTTTTCCCTACTCATCAAAAGTTAACTCGATAACCCCTTCAGGTTCAATAAATTCACCTTTTCTTGGAATTTGTTTTCTAACTATTCCATTTGTATCTCCATTTACCGTTGCTACAAGACCAAATTCTTCCAATTTATTGATTGCGTCTTGATAGTTTAGGCCTTCTACTTCTGGTACCTCTATAGCAATTCCGAGTGAGTAAATAATAGTTATTATTTCGTCAGGTGTCACAATTTCCCCTGCTTCTGGTAATGTGCCTGATATTAAACCTTCTTCTATATCCTCAGAGAATTCTTCGATAATTTCATATTGTAAACCCAATGTTTCAAGAATTTGAGAACCGTCCTCTAGAGATTTTCTAGAAAGATCACCTAGCTCAATTAAACTTGGTCCAGCAGAGATTACGAGATCAACACTAGATCCAGGACCCATCTTTTTTCCAGCTATCGGGTTTTGTGAAATTATAAATCCAATTGGTACACTGTCATCATTGACCTCTATTTTCTGACCAATTATAAAACCACTCTCTTCAATTACGTAGATTGCCCTATCTGTTTCCAAATCAATAACATATGGGATTGGATATGCCTCAGGACCTACCGAAACAATAATTGTTACTAATGTGTCAGGACCAGTAGGTGTATTTGCTACTGGTTGTGTTCTTATAACAGAACCTTCTGGAACATTTGGATGTGCTGAGTTTTCAATTCCAACTTTAAAACCTAAATTTTGTAGATCGTTTAGTGCTTCAGTCTGGCTGCTTCCTGTAAGATCTGGTATCTCAATAATTATTTGTGTTTCTCCATCTACAGGAAGTCCATCAAAGATTCTTGTTAAAGTCCATATTGTCCCAATGACAATAGAAAGTGATATTGCAAGTACTGGAAGGGTAAATCTATATTTTACTTTTGGATTAGTCAGTCCAACAAGATTTTCTTGCGTCTGTATAGATTGTAGTTGATTTTTTTGTTGAAGTAGTAAAGCTCTTAAATCTTCAGCATTTTTAAAGCGATCTTTTGGATACTTATGTAATAATTTCAAAATAGCATTTTCAACTCCTTTTGGAATGTTTTGCCTATAAACACTTAACTTTTCGGGTTTGTCTGTAATATGTTTTGTTGCCGTTGCAATAGGAGTTTCACCTTCAAACGGTGGTCTTCCTGTGATTAGTTCATATAATACAGTCCCTAAAGAATATAGATCTGACTCTTTGGAGACAGGTTTACCTTGAGCCTGCTCAGGAGAAATATAACTAGCTGTTCCAAGGATTGATCCAGTCTTTGTAATATCACTCTCTTCATTTTGCAAAGAAACAATACCAAAATCTGTGACTTTAACTTTTCCCTCTGGGGTGATCATAATATTACCTGGTTTTATATCACGATGAACAAGTCCTTGTGAGTGGGCAGCTTGAAGACCGCTCGAAACTTGTGCTCCAATAAACAAAATATCACTAATACTCAAAGTTTTCTTTTTTGAAATTATTGATGTCAAAGTACTTCCTTCAATATATTCCATAACAAAGAATGGCTCATCGCCAATTCCCCAATCAAAAATTTGAACAATATTTGGATGATTCAAGTTTGCAGCAGTTTGAGCTTCTCTTTTAAATCTCTCAACAAATTTTTCCTGTTCAACATAAACAGGTTTCAAAGTTTTAATTGCAACAGTCCTTTGAAGCTGTTTATCTATTGCTTTGTATACAAAAGACATACCGCCTTCACCAAGAAGTTGTGTTATCTCATATCTCTCTTTAATTATTTGACCTATTTCCATGATTTAAATTAAATTGATAACAATAGCTGATACATTATCTTTTGGATTTAATAATAAAACTTCACTTACTAATGATTCAGCACTTATTCCGTCTTGCATTTTCTTCTTAATATATTCATCGCTTATTTCATTGTAAAGGCCATCACTGCAAAGTAAGATTACATCACCAATCCGTAGTTGAAAATCTACTTCATGTATTTTTAATTTTTCATTTGAGCCAAGCGCTTGTTTTAAAACATTCTGATAACCAGGCACATTATCATCTTCTGTAATTTTTATCAGATTTCTGTCTGAAAGTACGTAACATCTACTATCACCCACATGTCCAATTTTCATTAAAGCATCTGAGTCAATAGTAATAGCTGTCATAGTTGTACCCATCCCTGTTGTTTTTGGGTTCTGGTTTTGATATTCAATAATCTCATCATTTGCAGAATTAATTAATGAGTTCAGATCCGTAAAGTTTTTAAGCAAACTATCTACAGCAATTTTACTCGCTATATCCCCACTTGTATGACCCCCAAGGCCATCACAAACTGCAGCTCGAAATGGAGGATAGTCACTTCCTGATAAAGATGGAAAAATAGAGTCTTCGTTTTTGTCCCTACTAGGACCACACTCAGTACTTGATGACCAAACAATTTTGAAATTTTTCATTCATTAATAATCTTAGTTGTGAAATGTAATTGTATTTCTAGACTATATAAAGAACTTAAAATTTAGCAAACATTGAGAAATCTATGAATTTTTTACGCAATATTCTTGTGATATTAACCAGCATAATTATTGGTTTTTTTTCATATGAAATTTATGAGAATTATAAAGAATCTGAAGAGCTGAATATATTCCTGGAAGAAGCTTCAATTATATCCTCTCTTCATGAAGAATCATCTAGAGATTATGCAAGACTAATAAATTTTGACGAACTTAATAGAGATGATTTTGAATCAACTTTTATAGAAATAATTAGAAAAGCACAAGAAGCAAATAATATTGTATTAAACTCCCAGAGTTCTTACTCAGGAAGTGAAAGAGAATTATTAGAAATTGCAACTAGTTCATGGCTAAAAGGACTAGAAACATTTCAAGTATCAATTCTTAACCTAGTTGATCAAGAGTTAACACAGCTTATTGAGGAATCAATAGCTGGCAGCATCTCTAATCTATCTGTTGGGGATAAAGCATACAGTAATTTTCTATCCGAGATTCAAATAAAATCTTCAGATGAGAATATATTCCTTCCTGTTTTTTCTGAAATTGAATACACAGGCATTGAATCAAATGCATATGAATTTGCAGAAGTAATTGTGGATAGAGCAACCAAAAATAAGAGTGGACTTTTTCTTAGGAGAGATATATCTGTAAGTGGTGTTGAGTTTGTTCCGGAATCTATTGCAATTACTGAAGATGGACATAGAGTTTTATTGGATCAAGATATTTCGTTACAAATCGTTATTGCAAATGAAGGAAATATTGAAGAAACTGAAGTCCTAATTTTAATATTAGTAACTAATGAAACTGGAGACACAATCTTTGAAAAAAGAACAAAATTAAATACAATTGGACCATTTCAGAGTAAAAGTTACTACCTTGAACCATTAGAAATTGAAAAAGGAAATTTACATGAATGGTTTATACTTGTCGAAGAAATAGAAAACGAAGATGATGTTAAAGACAACATATATACAGTTAAAGCATTCATACCACCTGAGGATTAAGAAATGATTGATCCACAACTTTTAAAAACTGATCTTGAAACCATTCAGACTAATCTCAAAAAACGAGACTTAAATATAGATTTACAAAATTTAAAAAAACTTGATGAGGATCGAAGAGAATCAAAATTTGAATCCGAAAGACTTAGATCTGAGCAAAAAAAGTTGGGAAAAGAGATTGCTATATCAGGTGGAGATGAAAAAGCCGAATTATTAAAAAAAGCAGAAAAACTTAGTCAACAAGTCAAAAAGCTAACAGAAGAAACTCAGAAAAAAGAAGAAGATTTTCTAAACGAGTGGATTAAAATTCCAAATATTGTAAACCCCTCATCTCCTGTTGGAAAAACAGATGCTGACAATAAAGAACTAAAGCAAGTAGGAAAGCCTAAAGATATGAAAAACCCACTATCACATTTAGATATTGGAGAAAAATTAGGTTTAATTGATGTAGAAAAAGCCTCAAGTGTTTCAGGTTCTAGATTTTCATATTTATTTGGAGATTTGGTGAAAATGCAATTTAATCTTGTTTCTTATGCGATGAATAAATTGTCTGAAAAAGGATTCAATCCAACAATTCCCCCAGTTTTGGTTAGAGAAAATGCTCTTTTTGGAACGGGTTTTTTTCCTGACGATTCAGATCAAGTATATGAGATTCCAAATGATGACCTATTTCTAGTTGGTACATCAGAAGTATCACTTGCTGCTTTACACGGTGATGAAATTCTCGATTTTGACAAACTACCTATCAGATATGCAGGATATTCAACTTGCTTTAGGAGAGAAGCTGGAACNTATGGCAAAGACACAACAGGNATATTTAGAGTACATCAATTTGATAAAGTAGAAATGTTTTCTTTTTGNAGTCCTGAAAAATCAGAAGAAGAACATGAATTTATTCTCTCAGTTGAAGAAGAGATTTTACAAGAGCTAGAAATTCCTTATAGAGTCGTTGATGTTTGTACTGGTGATCTAGGTTCATCTGCTGCTAAAAAATTTGATATCGAAGCATGGATACCAAGTCAAAATACATATAGAGAAGTAACATCATGTTCAAACACGACAGATTTTCAAGCTAGAAGATTAAATATTCGAACAAAAGTAGATAAAGATTCAGCTTTACTCCATACATTAAACGGAACTGCTATTGCAGTGGGAAGAATATTGATAGCTCTACTCGAAAATAATCAAACCAAAGACGGAGGAGTAGAATTTTCTGATAGCTTGGGGAATATTTTAGGGGTTGAAAAGTTAAGCTAAAAGTAAGCTTGCTATCATACTTAGACCTAAGAANATATAAACAGTTCTCTCAAGAGTAGAATTTTTTCTNAGCCAATTTTGTAACTTTTCCCCTAAAAGTAACCAAATTCCAACACAAAATGGNAGAACTGANAAGTATATTAGNGTNCCTTGTAAGTGGGTTATATTAAAGGCTGTTAATCCAGAAATTGCCATTACAACACCTTTTGGATTTACCCATTGAAACAAACAAGCCTGTATAAATGTAAATGGTTTTTCTATTTTACTTTTATCAGTTGATGTTTTGGTTGTGGCAATTTTGTATGCGATATAAACAATTACTCCATAACCAATATATTGAAGATAAGTGAATACCTCACTAGGAACAAATGAAAGAATGTAACCCCCTACAAAAAATAAAAACGTAAAGCCAAGCCAAATTCCTAAGAAATGAGGAATTGACGGTCGTCTACCAAATTTTATACCTGATGCCATAAGCATTGAATTGTTGGGGCCTGGTGTTATGGCAGTTACTGAAGCGAAGATAAAAAACTCAAGCACTTTTCAATATTAATACTAGAGTTTTAGAAACTGAAGTTTAAAGCGGAGGGAGTGGGATTCGAACCCACGGAGCCTATAAAGACTCACGACATTTCGAGTGTCGCGCACTAGACCGGACTATGCGATCCCTCCTAGAATAAGTTTAGGGATATGAAATATAAATCTGATATAGAAAAAATGNAAGTAGCNNTNGCNGAAGCTANGAAAGCATTAGAGATAGATGAAGTACCAATCGGAGCTGCACTTTTTGATANTGATGATAAATTAATTNCAAAGGCACANAACAGGCGTGAAATTGATCAAGACCCAACTGCCCATGCNGAGATATTAGTAATAAAAGAAGCATCCCAGATCTTNAAAACTTGGAGATTAGAAAACACCACTCTTGCAATTACATTAGAGCCNGANCCCATGTGTGCAGGAGCNATAGTCAACGCAAGAATNAAAACTCTCNTATACAGCTCACCAAANCTAAAATCNGGNGCAGCNTACACACTTTATAATATTCCACAGGATAAAAGACTTAATCACTTTGTTGAGATAAGAGATAATATTTTNTCCCATGAATCTGAAGTTATATTATCCTCTTTCTTTGAAAGTAAGAGGTAATTAAACTAATACTTTAGGTCTTTTCATGGAGGGATCGCATAGTCTGGCCTAGTGCGCACGCTTGGAAAGCGTGTAAGGGTTTATCCCCTTCGAGGGTTCGAATCCCTCTCCCTCCGCAAAAAGATTATAGTTTGGAGGGATGGCCGAGCGGACGAAGGCGTTAGTCTTGAAAACTAATGTATGTATTCCATACCGTGGGTTCGAATCCCACTCCCTCCGCAAGCTTGGAGAGGTGGCTGAGTGGTCTAAAGCGCTCGCCTGCTAAGCGAGTGGGGGACGAAAGTCCCCTCGAGGGTTCAAATCCCTCCCTCTCCGCCAAGCGCCCGTAGCTTAACTGGATAGAGCGTCTGACTACGGATCAGAAGGTTGGGGGTTCGACTCCCTCCGGGCGTGCTAAAAAATTACTTATCTAGTAATTCCAAAGGGGTTCATTTAAATTCCAATCTGGTGATTCACCCCATTTATTTAAAAAAGTGACTTCCTCTACAGGCTTTCTTGTTGCAACTCCCCATTTTCCTAAAGGGTATCCTGCAGTAATAGTGGCATTTAAGGTCCACCCTTTATCTGCTGGAATATTAAGAATTTTATAAACTTCTTCTGTCTTAAAACTCATTACTGTTGTTAGGCATGTTCCTATTCCATGACCTCTTGCAGCAAGCATCAAACTCCATATTGCAGGATAAATNGATGAACCAGTTGGATCATTTCTTGAAAAAACTAAAACCAAAAGGGGTACTTTTTCATAGTTCTCAGCTAACCAGCTTGCAGAATTACTAATTCTTCGAACAGTATCAATTTGTTCTTTGTCTTTTAAATTTGAAGCACCTAAATCAGATGAGTTATTGTAGAAAGATTTAACGTAATAGTCCCAGGTTTCTTTATAGATATCAGCTAATTGAGTTCTGACTTCTTGGTCTGTTACAGCTACAAATCTCCAGTCCTGTCTGTTTGAACCACTTGGTGCACGAATTGCTGAATCAATCATTGATTTTATAATTTCATCGGGGATAGGATCTTCTTTTACCCTTCGCATTGCCCTCGTTGTATAGAGAGCTTCAAATACATCCATTTTGTTATTTTAGTAAGATAGAAGTTAGGTAAGTATGGATAAAAAAATATTTTCAGAAGTAAAAGACAATATTGGGATTGTTTGGCTAAATCGTCCTGAGAAAAAAAATGCCTTAAACGATGAACTATGGTTTGGACTTCCAGAGTTAGTAAAAGAATTAGATGAGAGTGACGAGGTAAGAGTAATTCTTATTGCAGCAAAAGGAGATACGTTTTCTGCAGGTATAGACATAAATTTACTTGTAGAAGCATTTGATCTAAATGAAGATTTAAAAACTAATGCGAAAGAAAGAATTGAAATTATGGAGGTTACAAAAAAATTTCAAGACGCTATCACGGCTGTTGCAAAAACACAAAAACCAACAATAGCTGCAATTCAAGGATTTAGTATTGGAGGTGCTACAAATTTAGTAGCATCTTGTGATATTAGGCTTTCAACAAAAGATGCTCAATTTTCAATCGGCGAATCAAAGCTTGGATTAGTTGCTGATGTTGGGGCTCTACAGAGAATGCCTAAAATTATCTCAAAGGGTTTACTTCGTGAGCTTGCATATACTGGCAAAACTTTTGATGGTGAATATGCAAAAGAGATTGGATTTGTAAATCACACTTTTGACACCCATGAAGAACTTATTAATGGGGCTATGGAATTGGCTAATGAGATTGCTTCAAACTCGCCATTAGTAATGAGGGGTGTAAAAATGATCCTTGATAAAGGTGAAGAGTTAACTT